>CEUS01212126.1_pt1 | contig 58559 bp, 56 predicted proteins | sample 427031 | NCBI WGS metagenome assembly CEUS01 (sample SAMEA2622837, study PRJEB7988) | marine metagenome | biome: marine biome (ENVO:00000447); feature: marine epipelagic mixed layer (ENVO:xxxxxxxxx); material: "saline water (ENVO:00002010), including plankton (ENVO:xxxxxxxx)" | depth 140 m
GATTCTTTTTTTAAAAATAGAAAAAGACCTTGTCTTCAATATGAAATTGGAAGATGTTCAGCTCCATGTGTAGGAAATATTAGTCAAGAAGAATATCTTATAGAAGTTCAACATGCTAAACATCTATTGCAAGGAAAGTCAGAGAATTTAATTAAAGATCTTTATAGATCAATGGATTTTAATTCTCAAAACAAGCTATATGAGAGAGCAGTTTTTTATAGAGATAAGATTTCTGCTTTACGGGAGATTCAAAGAAATCAAAGTACTTCAGGTTTTTTAAAAGAAAGAGATGCTATTTCTATATGTAAGAAAAGTAAAAATTTAAGAATAGGTGTAACAGAAGTTAGAGGCGGTTGGATAGTTGCACACAAAAATTTTATATCCAATAATCATGTAGACGAAGATAAATCTATTCTAGAAAATTTTTTAAGTAGTTATTATTTAGAAAGAAAGAAAATTCCACCTTGTATCGTTTTACCAGAAAAGTTAACCGATAAAAAGATCTTGGAGAATGCCTTAGAAAATTTTCATGGAAAAAAAATAAAGCTAATTACTAAGCCAGGTAAAAAAGATCAGGGTCTACTTGAAATTTCTCATTCAAATACTAATTTTTCTCTTTTTAGAGCTACACGAAATACAAGAAATTTAAGAGCTCATTTCGTTTCAATCAAGAAACTAGTAGATTCTATTTCTTCTATCAAGAAAATTGAAGCATTAGACATAAGTCACCACTCAGGTAAAAATGCTGTGGGAGCATGTATTGTTTACGATGAAAAAGGAAAAAGAACAAAAGATTATAGAACCTACAAAATAAGCAAAGAAAGCAGGGGTAATGACATAGCTTCTATGCAAGAGATTGTAAGAAGAAGGTACAAAAGAGGTTTAGCAGAAAAAGATTCTCTTCCAGACTTGGTGATAATTGATGGAGCTTATAATCATCTAAAGTCTGTAAGAAGTGAATTAAATAAACTTGATTTATCCTCAATCAAGCTACTGTCTATTTCAAAAGGTTCTAGAAGGAAAGAACAGTTTGACTCTTTAATTAAAGAAAATGGAGATATCATAAAAGTTAATAGAACCTCAAAAACTCATTTATTAATTCAAGAAATTAGAAACGAAAGTCATAGGTTTTCAATAAATAATCAGAGGAAAAGCTTTTCTAAACAGATAAGAGCTTCTGAGCTAGATCAAATAAATGGTATTGGAAGTGTTAACAAGAATTCTTTGATAAGATATTTTGGAGATGTGGAGCAGATAAAAAAAGCAAGTATAAAAGATTTAACAAAAGTAAGTGGAGTGGGTAGGCAAAAGGCTTTAGAAATTTATAATTTTTTTCATAAAACATAATGACATTAGCTTCATATATAACTATATCGAGAATAATATTAATTTTACCAATAATTATTTTTTGTTCTTTCCAAAGTTCTCTTTTTAATTACTTAGCTTTTTTTTTATTTCTTTTAGCAGGGTTAACTGATTACTTAGATGGTTATATTGCAAGAAAAACAAATTCAGTAACTGAATTAGGAGCTTTATTGGACCTGTTAGCAGACAAACTCTTAGTCTCGATAACTCTTATCTGGTTGCTTTTTGTAGACAACAGTATCTTACTCTTTATTCCTATTCTTATAATAGTTTCTAGAGAATTAATTATTTCTTCCTTAAGGCAATTTGCAATTGAAAAAAGTAAGAAAATTGAAGTCTCTTTGTTAGCTAAAAGTAAAACTACTGTTCATTTTATTTCAATAGCTTTAATAATTATTTCACCTGAATTTGGTGAGTACTTTTATTTTTTTTCTATTTCATCTCTTTGGCTAGCAGCTTTATTGTCTATTATTTCACTTAATAACTACCTAAATAGTATGGTTAAACCTTTCAAAGTTTAGATACAATACCTTTAATTGTCCTAAGTTGGCTGGGTGGCAGAGTGGTTATGCAGAGGATTGCAAATCCTTGTACGCCGGTTCGATTCCGACCCCAGCCTCCATTAACAAAACTTCTACAAAATAACAAATTGGTACTTTTTTCATTATAATCATGCCCTTAAAAATCTAGATATGTATAAAATTGGTGTAGTAGGCAGGGGATTTGTGGGATCTGCTGTTGCTCATGGGTTCTCAGAATCAGTAGGTTATAAAGCTGAAATCCGTGTATATGATAAAGACCCAAAGTTATCTCAAGATAGTTTGGAAGATTTAGTCAAGAATTCTGAAATTGTTTTTATTTCCGTTCCAACACCATCTAATCCTGATGGGTCAATAAGCACAAAAATTCTCTATGATTGTATTGAACAGATAAGTGAGGTCGTAAATCAAACTAAGAATTATGACCCTATATTTTTAATTAGATCTACGGTTGTACCTGGTACAACAAGATTGATTCAAGAAAATTTTAAGGAATTAAGATTTGTTTTTAATCCTGAATTTCTTACTGAACGTTCTGCTGTTTTTGATTTTATAAGTCAGACAAGGTTTGTTTTAGGAGGAGAGTCTGCAAATGTATCTAGAGTCGCAGATTTATATAGAGATAGATTCGGTTCTTCGATTAGTATTATCGAAACAGATTTTGAGTCCGCAGAATTAATAAAGTACGCGTGCAATACTTTCTTTGCTACGAAGGTCTCTTTCTTAAATGAAATGAAGATGCTATCTGAAAGAGTGAACGCTAATTGGGAAGATGTTATAGAGGGGTTCCTTAGAGATGGAAGGGTTGGACATTCACACTCACAAGTTCCAGGCCCTGATGGAAAACTAGGTTTTGGAGGAAGTTGTTTTCCTAAAGATATTCAGGCACTCATAAACTTTGGAGATTCAGTAGGGGTAGATCTTTCTGTTCTGAAAGGCGCTTGGCAAACTAATTTACTTGTAAGACCTGAAAGAGACTGGGAGCAATTGAAAGGAAGGGCTGTAGTCGATGAAGAAAATTCATAAAATTGCCCAGGTGGTGGAATTGGTAGACACAAGGGACTTAAAATCCCTCGAAGGAAACTTCGTGCCGGTTCGAGTCCGGCCCTGGGCACCACTTTTCTCTAAATGACTTTTAATACTTAAATGAAAGTATTGTTGACTGGTATTGCAGGCTTCATCGGATCGCAAGTTGCGAGGAAGCTCATTTCAAGAGGGGATGAGGTTGTAGGTATAGATAACTTAAATTCTTATTACGATACTAAGTTAAAAAAAGATCGTATAAATTTAATAAAAAAAGAAGCAAATTCTTTAGATGTAAAATTTTCCTTTTTTAAAGGGGATATTTCTTCTAAAGAAGACTTAGAAGAATGCTTCAATTCTTCAAAATTTGATTATGTAATAAATTTAGCAGCACAAGCAGGAGTTAGACAAAGCCTTAAAGATCCTGATACATATGTACAAAGTAATTTAGTAGGTTTTGTTAATATTCTGGAATTTTGCAGACACAAAGATGTTAGGCATTTAATTTATGCAAGCACCAGCAGTGTTTATGGCCTGAATACCCATCTTCCTTTTTCAGAACGATCAATTGCTGATCATCCTGCCCAGTTGTATGCTGCGACCAAAAAAAGCAACGAATTAATGGCCCACTCATATAGTCATCTTTTTGGTCTACCTACTACAGGATTAAGATTTTTTACAGTCTATGGCCCTTGGGGAAGACCTGATATGGCTCTTTTCTTATTTACTAAAAGCATTCTAGAAGGAAAACCCATTGAAGTTTTTAATGAAGGAAAACATACCAGAGATTTTACTTATATAGATGACATTGTTTCAGGAATTATTTTAGCTTCCGATAAAGTTCCTGAATCTAATACGTCTTGGTCTTCAAGCTTAAGTGACCCCTCTATTAGTAGTGCACCTTATAGAATTTACAATATAGGAAATGGAGAAAAAGTAAATTTAATAGATTATATTGAATGTATAGAGAAGGAGCTTGGAAAAAAGGCCAAAAAGGAATTATTACCTCTTCAACAAGGTGATATCCCAGACAGTTTGGCAGACATATCTTCTTTAACAAAGGATACTGGATATAGGCCTCAGATTTCTTATAGAGAAGGAATAAAAAACTTTATTAGTTGGTATAAGGAATACTATAAAGTCTCTTAATTACTCTTTCTTATGCTATCTACTAAAAAGAACTTCACTAAATTTAGTGCTAGAATCTACTTTTAGTGGATTTATTTCATTACTAAAAAATATAATTATGGAAAAAATGAAAGCACCCTGGGGTTGGCAAAAATCCATAGTTAAAAAGAACAATTATCACTTAAAAGAACTGGTAATACTGCCAGGTAAAAAAATTTCTTTACAAAAACATTTTAAAAGATCAGAACTTTGGACAGTTCTTAAAGGTGAGGCATTAGTTAATCTAGAAAAAGAAGAAATATTCCTAAAAGAGAATGAATCAATCTATATACCGAAGGGTAGTATACATAGGGCCTCAAATGAAAAGAAAGTTAACTTAGAGATTCTAGAAATCCAAATTGGCAGTTATTTGGAAGAGGATGATATTGTGAGATTTGAAGATATGTTTGGAAGGGCTACAAAGCAACCCAAAAAAAGAAAAAACTAACTTTTTAAAAAAATATCTAGTGAAAGCTGAAACTGAAGAAAAGGATCCTTATATTAACTCCTGGAGTGTACAGATAGAGCCAAATTTAGGCTTTAAAGGATTAAATTTAAAAGAAATATACAATTTTAGGGATTTAATCTTTTTATTTGTAAAGAGAGATTTTGTCGTTTTCTATAAACAGACAGTTTTAGGCCCTTTATGGTACATAATTCAACCATTAATTTACTCTTTGGTATTTACCTTAGTTTTTGGCAATATAGCAAGTATTCCTACAGATGGAGTTCCCCCTTTTATATTCTATTTAGCAGGAAATGTATTGTGGGGGTATTTTGCTGTTGCTTTTACTGGGACCAGTAAGATATTCGTTACGAATGCTCAAATATTCGGAAAAGTCTACTTTCCTAGGATTACAGTACCAATATCAGTCTGTATATCTTCCCTAATTCAGTTTTTTGTTCAATTTCTTATATTTCTAGGATTTCTTTTTTACTTTAAATCAGGAAATTCAGACATAGCAATAGATCTTACTTATCTTGTCTTAGTTCCTTTAGTAATAATTCAGATTGCTACTTTGAGCATAGGAGTAGGTTGTTTTATATCTTCTATAACGGCCAAGTACAAAGATCTTGTCTTAGCTTTTAATTTGCTAGTTCAGTTATGGATGTATCTATCTCCTGTTGTATATCCTCTATCTGAGGTCCCAGAAAAATACAAGATCTTTATGTTACTTAATCCTATGACTATGCCGTTGGAGGTATTTAAACATGCTTTTTTAGGAGTTGGAGAAGTCTCGACTTTTGGCATATTACTTAGTTTATCTACGACAATTTTTATGTTTATCTTGGGAATTTTAATATTCAATAGGACTGAAAAGACTTTTATGGATACTGTCTAAAATATGAATCATTCAATAAAAATAGATAATGTATATAAGGAATATAGGTTAGGCGTAATAGGTCATGGAACACTTTATCAAGACCTTCAGTCTTGGGCAGCTAGACTAAGAGGAAAAGAAGATCCTAATAGCATTCTCAAGGGGCACGCTGCTGATCTAGAAAAGGATGTTGATAGGGTTCTTGCTTTAAAGGGAATTAATCTAGATATTGAACAAGGAACTTCTTTAGGCATTATTGGCCATAATGGAGCAGGTAAATCAACTCTTCTAAAAGTCTTATCCAGAATCACAGCTCCAACTAAAGGGACTATTAAATATAAAGGACGGTTATCTTGTCTTCTAGAGGTAGGTACGGGGTTTCATCCTGAATTGACTGGCCGTGAGAACATTTTTTTAAATGGTGCAATCAATGGGATGAATAAAGAGGAAGTTCAAAGGAAGTTTGATGAGATAGTTAATTTTTCTGGAGTCGAACAATATATAGACACTCCTGTTAAAAGATATTCTTCAGGAATGTTTGTAAGGCTAGCTTTTGCCGTAGCTTCTCATTTAGAGCCAGACATATTAGTTGTTGATGAAGTTTTAGCAGTTGGGGATATGGCTTTTAAAGAAAAAGCAGTTGATAAAATGAAATCCGTAAGCACTCAATCAGGTACTACTGTTCTTTTTGTAAGTCACAATATGGAGAGTATAAAAAATATGTGCTCTAGATCAATAATCTTAAAATCAGGAGAAATAATAGATGATGGTGATACTGATAAAGTTGTAGGAAATTATTTAAACTTGTCAAAAGAAGAAGCTAGGTCTTTTAGAGGAGGTTTATATAATATCAGTGAAGAAGCTTCCAATAGTGAAGTTGAGATTAATTCCATAGAGTCGATAAATTGTAATAACAAGGTTTCTTCAGAACTTAATATATCTGAACCTATGAAAATACAGGTAGAATATTCTGTAAAAAAAGAACAACAATTAGCGTTTTCTCTAGAATTCATAAAAGAAAATGGAATAACACTTTTTGTGGCCCACGATGATTATATTGATGGAGAATGGGGTAAACAGCCCCCTAAAGCAAAAGGTATGTATAAGACTATATTTGATATTCCTGCTAATTTATTCGATTCTGGAGCAGTATCGATTTCAATAAATTTTTTTAATCCTCCTGAACCAGCAAACTCTTATATTTTAAAGAAAGATAATATATTTTCTTTCGTTATGAGAGATTTTATGGATGGAAGTGGAGCTCGAAAGAATTACCCTTTTCCTTGGGGTTCTCCAGCATTAAGACCTCTCATAGAATGTAAGACCAATTATTTTAAACCTCCAAAAGATAGATAGGTGAATGGATTTTTTTGACACCCATATAAGTGAAGAAGCTATAAAAATGGTTACTAAAACCTTAAAGAGCTCTTATATAAGCGCTGGCAAAATCGCTTCTGAATTTGAAGACTCCATTGAAAAAAAACTCCAAATTGAGAATGCTGTATCAGTTAATAGTTGTACTTCTGCCTTACATTTAGGACTTACTTTAATGAACTTAAAAAAAGGAGATGAGGTAATTCTTCCAGCACAGACATTTATAGCATCAGGTCTGAGTATTTTGATGGCAGGGGCAACACCTATTTTTGCTGATATAAATTATAAAACTGGGAATATTAACCCTAATTCTATTGAAGAAAAGTTAACAAGAAAAACTAAAGCAATTATGGTTGTTCATTACGGAGGACTTCCTTGTGATATGGATGAGATATGTAAGATAGCTTTAAAACATAAGTTGTTTGTAATTGAAGATGCAGCTCATGCTTTTGGATCAACTTACAGGAAAAAACCGATCGGTAGTATTTCGGATTTTACTGCTTTTTCTTTTCAAGCAATAAAGCAGTTAACTACAGGCGATGGAGGAATAATTATCTGCAAGAGCAAAAAAAATTATCAAAGAGCTAAAAAACTTAGGTGGTTTGGGATAGATAGAGAAAAAAGTAAGGCTTCTTATTTGGGTGAGAGGGTCTTCGATGTAAATGAGATTGGGTTTAAATATCATATGAATGATATTTCAGCTTCACTAGGTATAGCAAATTTGAAATCTTTCTCTAAAAGATTAAAAAGAGTAAAGCAGATTGCTAGTTCTTATCGAGAAGAATTTTCTAAGATTTCTGACATAGATTTGTTAGATAATCCTAAAGATAGAGAAAATTCCTATTGGTTATATCCTTTGCATGTTAAAGGAAGAAAAGCTTTCATTAAAAAAATGCTTTCTGAATCAATTCCTGTATCAGTTGTACACCAAGGCATAGATAGATTTTCTGTGTTTGGAGGGAAGCAGAATGCTTTAGTAAACCAAAGGAGATTTGATAAAACTCAGATATCTTTGCCAATTCATCCAGCCTTAGTTGATGAAGACGTAAAAAGGATAATCCAAGCTGTAAAGAGAGGATGGTAATGTGAAAGAAAATATTTATTTTGACTTAAAAAAACTAAAATATGCAGGAGATAACCTGATAATTGGTAAGACAGTTAGAATAAGAAATCCTGAGAAGGCTAGTATTGGTAGCTCTACAATTATAGATGATTTTACTTATATTTCTTCCGAGATAGAAATTGGAAATAATAGCCATATCGCTTCTAATGTAGTCATATCTGGAGGATCAGGAAAGTTTACATTAGGAAACTTTTCTACTTTATCAAGTCACGTTTCTGTTCATTGCGGATCAAGTGAATATAGTTCCTTGTCCTTGGATCTACCTTCTGTTCCAGAAGAAATGAGGTTTGGTGGAGAAATGCAAGATATAAAGATAGGAGATTTTGTTACTGTTGGTTCTCATAGTGTTATTTTGCCAGGAGTTGATATTCCTGAAGGGTGTGCTTTTGGTGCATTTACTTTAATCAAGAAAAGAGAACTTAAGCCCTATCATTTATATGTAGGAAAAGAATGCAGAGATTTAGGTAAAAGAGACATTAAAAATATAAATAAATATAATAAGTTGAAATGAGAATTTTAATTCCTGGAGGAAAAGGTTTTGTAGGCTCGGCTTTGACTAGCAGTCTGGAGAGAAGTGGATTTGAAGTTTTTCCTTTCTCAAGATCAAATGGATTAGATATGAGGTCTTTAGAAAACACTACCAAAGTTATATCTGAGATTAAACCTGAGTTAATAATTAATTGTGCTGCTCATGTTGGGAGCGTTCATTATGGTTTGAAATACCCATCTCTTTTATTCCAAGAGAATATGCAAATGGTATTAAATCTTTTTAAATCTGTAAGTCTCCAAAAAAATAAAATCAAGATGATCAATCTAATATCTAATTGTGTTTACCCAATGTCCAGTGAAGTTCAAAAAGAAGACGAACTATGGGAAGGATCTCCACACCCTAGCGCTTTACCTTATGCTTCTACCAGAAGAATGATACTAATTCTTTCTCAATGCTATTATGAAGAGCATGGAATTCATTCTAAGAATCTAGTTCTACCAGGTATATTTGGACCAGGGAATCATTTTGATGTAGAAAAGGTTCACGCATTGGATGGAATAGTAATTAGGATGTTGGAGTCAAAAAGGAATGCAGATAGTAAATTTGAAATTTGGGGTTCCGGATCTCCAATAAGAGAATGGTGCTACATCGAAGATTTAGTAGAGATTATCGAAAGCTCTATCTCATTAAATTTTGATAATAAGCCCGTAAATATTGGGCAAAATAAGGGATATTCAATTAATGAGACTGCTCAAATAGCTAAAGATATTATTGGTTTTGAAGGGAGTCTTGTTAATAATCTTGAGTATGAGGATGGAGCTGCAATAAAAATTCTTGATAACAAAAAATTTCAAGAACTCTTTGGAGAATTTACATTTACGGAATTTTCCAAGGCAATGCAAAATACTATTGAATTTTACCAAGACCTGCACTCATAAATTAAATTGATACACTTTATAGTTTTTTTTACGTCTATAAGTATTTTTGTTATTTCTTCTCTTTACTTAAGGGATTCTTCTTTTGATGGTCTTGGATCAGATGCTTTAAAACAAGTTAGGACAGCTTCTAATCATAGGAATTGGGGACTATGGCCTTCTGGAATGCATAAATTTGCTGAAGGCAAGTCATGGATGAAAGATGCAGGGGTTCTTTTTATCCTTATTTTCCAGAAAATTACTGGAGATATAAGGGGTTTTTATCCAGTAGTATTAAGCTCAAATTTTGCTCACTTATTATGTGGTATTTTTATTTTCTATATTTCTCTCAATTTCTTTGATGAAAAAGTATCACTATGGGTTTATCTAATATATTTAACTTCTTTTTGGTCATGGATGATAGTTTCTCATGGTGGCCTTCAGGTAGTTGGTCAAGCTTTTTTATTAGCCTCTATCTTAACTTTGCCTTTTGGAGATTATGAAAATAATTTTACTATTCTCATATCTTATTTCTTATCAGGAGTTTTTTTTGCTGCAATGAATTTTTCTTCTGCTTCTTCAAGAAAATTCTTAATTATTTATCCTTTTTTTCTGTTAGTTTCGCTCTCAAGTTCAAATAATGAACTTAAAAGTAGATTTCTTGAAAACTTTATAAATATTGAAGACTTTTTTCTTGTTTCAATTTATTTATTTGGGCTTCTAATCTTAATTATTACAAGTATATTTAAGAAAAGAATTACTAAAGTTCTTTATTCAAAGAAGTACCCTTTTAAATTTGAAAATCCAAAAAATGAACCTGTTGAGTTTTATCAAAAGAAAGTAGGTATTCTTCTTAAGAATATCTGTAGAGTCTATCTAGGCCTGTCTTTATTAGTAGTGGTATTGGCTTATTTTTTAAATACTTCTTATTCTTACCTTTTATTCTTAACTACAACCATAGGTACAGTAGTTGGCTTTTTATTCTTTTTGTTACCAAATTTAAAATTCAATATCTCAGGGTATTTTCTTTATTGGGTTGCTGAATCTGATTGGGGCAGTCATTACCAGAGTTATGAAGACTATTTTAAAAAAAATTACGGAAAAGTTTTTTTAAAAGGAGAGGAGGGTATTCGTTGGTATTTAAAATTCTACTTAAGAATGTTGCCAATAGAATTTCTCTTATTATGTTCCTTCTCATTACTATTAATATCTAAGTTTTTATTTTACGAACAAGAAGCTTACTTTTTGCTTTGCATTTTTATAATTTCTTTAAGTCCAATATTTTGGGGTGAGATTACAATTGGACCTAAAGCTGCACTTCCTTTATATCCTTCATTTATAGGCTTTATTTTAATTACAGCATTTTTTTTAGAAGATTTTTTAATCAATTCTTATTTTGGCCAATTATCAGAAATATTCTTGTGGATAGTAATTATTCTAATAGCTCTAAGAAACTTAATCTTGGTCATTACTGATATTTTTCCATCTAGATTAACAGTGAAATATTTATTTAGATCTTTAAAAAAGAGAAATATCAAAACCTTTATTACTTTATCAACTGAGTTTAATAATCCATTTATAGAAGTTCTCAAATATCAATATCCTGATCAGTTTAATATTGAATACCTAGAAAATTTGAATGAATATAGAAAGGGAGTCTTGTTTTTGCCTTGCTTGTCCAAGAATGCTCCTTATTATCAATCTTCGCGAGTAGGTAGAGAGTCTGATATTCCGGAAATAGAAATAGACAATTTCTTTGGAACCGATTTATTTAAAAGTAATATAATAAGAAGGTTTAAGACTCTAGGTGCAAGTAATTTCTGGAGACTTATGGGAAATGTATCTGCATTTAGAGATCTAGTTCTAAATGAGGTACCTCGCAGCCCAGACCCCAAAAGATATGCCTGGCTTCTGGAAGTAAAAGAATGATTTCTTTATTAATACCAACGATTGACAGACCCGATTTCTTAAGAAGATATCTCTTATTTCTTAAAATTGAAGGTTTTGAGGGTGAAGTAATCATTGGGGATTCAAGTCAAAAATCTCTTTATAAAGAATTAGAAATATTTATCAAAAAAAATAAGTTTGATTTTGAAGTAATCCAAAAAGCTTACCCAAATATGCAACATTTTGAAGTAATCAGGGAGCTTCTCCCCTTAATTAAATTTGAATATTCAATGTACATTTGTGACGATGATTTTTTAATCCCCTCTACTTTAATTAAATGCAAAGAATTTCTCGATGAAAACCATGATTATAGTGGAGTAGGTGGTTACAATTTAATAGTTAGCTTAAATGAGAACCAAAATATTTTAGACTTAAACGAATACCCTATTAAGAATTATGAAATGCAGAGTGCTAAAGAAAGACTTAGTGCTCTTAGCAATAATTATGATGTAGTTGCATATGGCCTCTTTAGGACTAAAGACTTTATTAAAAGATGGCCTTTAGAAAATCTTCAAGAAAGAGAGATAGCTATTGAAATTCATCCTTGTTTTGCCTTAGTTGCACAAGGTAAATTCAAAATTCTTGATGATCTTTTTGTAATAAGATGTGACCATGAAAGAAGAATCCTTTTACCAACCTTATCAGTCAAGCTCAAAGGTGAATACTGGGATGAATCAGTAGAAACTTCTTGTAGGGAATTGGGAGCTATTCTGACAAGAGAGGATGGAGGAGAGTTAAACCAGAATATCAATTTTGCAAGGAATTGCTTCGATTATCTCATTCATAAAGGTAGAATCGCAGAAGAAAACAGTTTACAAATGGAAAGTTCATCTTTTTTAATCAGGATCCTAAGTAAACTTAAGCAAAAGTTATCTTTCTTTAGATGCCTTTTCAATACAAAGTCAACAAATGCTGTGTTGCCCTTAAACAAATTTTCGCTAGAAGAGGAAGAAATAAAGTCCTTTAAAAATTTTGAGAGCCTATTAGTTAACAATCTCGGTAATTCAAATATTTAATTTAACTTTAAAAGGAGTATAAAAATGAAGATCTTAGTTACTGGAGGAGCAGGTTATATTGGCTCTATCCTTACTCCTTATTTATTAAATAAAGGTCAAGAAGTTTCAGTTTATGATAATTTTTTGCATAATCAATCTTCCCTTCTAGAATGCTGCAGTGATAAGAAATTTTCAGTGATAAAAGGAGATATATGTGATTATGATCACATAAATAAAATACTTCCAAGTTATGACTTAATTATAATGTTGGCTGCTTTGGTTGGAGCCCCTGCTTGTAAAAAGAACCCTAAATTAACTAACTTAGTTAATTATGAAGCCCATTTGAACTTAATCAACAACATTTCTAAGAACCAAAAAATAATTTTTCCAAATACAAATAGTGGTTATGGAATCTCTACTACAGATGAACTTTGCACTGAAGAATCCGTTTTAAATCCTATATCTGAATATGGAATTACTAAATGCAAGATTGAGAATGAGCTATTAGGTAAAGGTAATGCAGTAACTTTTCGCTTAGCAACTGTTTTTGGCATGAGCCCAAGAATGAGAATGGATCTTTTGGTTAATGACTTTGTTTATAGAGCTTATAAGGATAAGTTTTTGGTTCTTTTTGAAGAGCATTTCAGAAGAAATTATATTCATGTAAGGGATGTTGCAAAAGCTTTTAACCATGCAATTGAGAATGAATCCATGTTTGGAGAAGCATATAACCTCGGGTTAAGTTCTGCAAACCTTACAAAAAGACAGTTAGCTGAGAAGATTAAAGAATATATATCTGATTTCGAAATTTACACTTCTGAAGTTGGAGAGGATCCTGATAAGAGGGATTATTTGGTAAGTAATGAGAAATTAGAGAATACTGGTTGGTCACCAGATCACAGCTTGGATGATGGTATCAAAGAGTTAATTAAAGGTTACTCAATAATACAACCTAATTTATTTGCTAATGTATGACTTAGATACACTTACAACAGTAATTTTAGCAGGTGGTAAGGGAACCAGACTAAGGAGTATCATTAATGACCGGCCTAAAGTGATGGCGCCGGTTAATAAGAAGCCTTTTGTTTTCATTTTGCTTGAACAATTATTATCTTTTGGTGTTGATAAAATTATTTTTTCTACTGGGTACATGTCTAAATATATTAAAGAACAGATTGGAAACTCATATAAAGGTCAAGAAATCCTTTATTCTGAAGAAAGTGAACCTTTAGGGACTGGAGGAGCTGTCCATTTAGCTTCTTCTAGATTCCCTTCGAAATATTTTTTAATATTAAATGGAGATAATTTTGTAGAATATTCTCTTCAAGACTTTTTTGATTTTCATATTTCTTCAAATTCAGATGCTTCGATACTTACCAAAAAAGTTAATGATGCAAGAAGTTTCGGCTCCATTAGTTTTGATTTGAATAACCAGGTAGAAAGTTTTAAAGAGAAGAGCGACGATCCAAATCCAGCTTATATAAATTGTGGTGTTTACTTATTTACTTCTCATATTTTAGATTTGTTGCCAAATAAAAAACCCTGTTCTCTAGAATATGATTTTTTCCCAAAACTCGTTTCCAAAAAGTTTAAAGTGTTTAAAACTGAAGGAAGGCATTTAGATATAGGAACGCCTGAGTCTTATAAGACTTCTGAAACCTTTTTTTAAAATGATTATTACAAAAACTCCCTATAGGATATCTTTCTTTGGAGGCGGAACCGATTACCCTGGCTGGTTTAAAGAAAATGGTGGTCAGGTTCTATCTACATCCATAAATAGGTATCTTTACATCTCTTGTAGAGATTTACCGCCTTTTTTTGATCATAAAATCAGGCTCGTTTACTCTAAAACTGAAGAAAAACAAAATGCATCTGAATTTGATCATCCTTCAGCCAAAGAAGTTTTAAAATTCTTTAATCTTAAGGATGGACTTGAGATACACTACGATGGCGATTTACCTGGAAGAAGTGGCACTGGATCTTCATCGGCCTTTACAGTTGGTCTTTTAAATGCACTTTATGCTTATCGAGGAATTAAAGCCTCTCCTAATCAATTGGCTACAGAGGCCATTCATATTGAGCAAAACTTAATTAAAGAAACAGTTGGTTCCCAAGATCAAGTAGCTGTTTCTTACGGTGGTTTTAATAAGATTATTTTTTCTGGAAAAAATAATTTTGAAGTTTCCCCAGTTGATATTAGTGAGCAAAGACTTGAACAAATTGAGTCAAAATTAATGCTCTTTTTTACTGGTATTAATAGGACGGCAGAAAAAATAGCAAAAACTTATGTAGAAAATATTGCCAATAAAGAAGCTCAATTGAATCTAATGTTTGGAATGGTTGATAAAGGATTGGAGATAGTTACGAAGGGAGAAATAGATGACTTTGGGTATCTTCTAGATGAAGCTTGGAGGAAGAAAAGAGAATTAAGTGAAGTAGTTTCTAATAATTCAATAGATGAAATTTATGAAATAGCGATAAATGCAGGTGCTTTAGGGGGTAAGATTTCTGGTGCTGGAGGGGGGGGTTTTATTTTTTTCTATATACCTATAGAAAGGCAAGAAGATCTAAAGAAATCTTTGTCCAAATTAATCCATGTCCCCTTCAATTTTGAAAAATCTGGTTCAAAAATCATTTTCCAAGAATAGATATGAATAAAGATTCAAAGATATTCATTACTAGTCACAAAAGGATGGAAGGTATAGCTCTAAAGAAATTTCTCTTACTTCACAAATATAAGAATATTGTTACTTATGATGGCAAAGATGATCTTGAGGACTTCTTCAAGGTAAATAAACCTGATTATGTATTTCTATTAGGGGAACTTTCAGGGGGTATCAAGGCAAATGTAGAAAAACCAGCCACATTAATGATTAATAACATCATGACTGCTACCAAAATATTAAACTTTTCTAATATTTATGGAGTAAAAAAGCTAATTTATTTAGCAAGCTCATGTGTTTACCCTAAAGATATAGACCATCAACTTTCACCAGAAATGATTATGAGTAATTACCTTGAACCTACTAATTCAGCCTATGCTACTGCAAAGATAGCTGGTTTAGAATTGGTTAAGGGCATAAGAAAAGAATTTAATAGAGATTTTATTTCATGCATCTCAGCAAATTGTTATGGTCCTCATGACGATTTTATTTCAGAAGATGCACATGTTATTTCTTCACTTTTTAGAAAGACTTTTGATGCTGTAAAGAATAAGAATGATATGGTGGAGGTTTGGGGTTCTGGCAAACCAATAAGAGACTTTATATTTGTAGATGATTTAGCAGAAGCTATGGTATTTTTAATGAAGAACTATAATGATTATTCTCCTATTAATATTTCAAGAGGAGAGAGTGTTAGTATCAAAGAGATAGCGCAGAAAATAACTACAGTATGTGGCTTTAAAGGGGAACTATTTTTTAATAAGTCCAAGCCAGATGGCATGAAAAAAAAGATTCTTAATAACAAGGAATTAAAACTACTTGGTTGGGAATCAGGACATAGTTTAGACAAAGGGCTTAAATTAACCTACGATTGGCTCCTAAAAAACCCAGTTCCGGTTAAAAAAGTCTAAATTTTAGATTTTATTATGATAGATGTAGTTTTTATAAATCCTGCAGCCTCAGAAGAAATTTATCAAGATCTTCATAAAGATTACTCAGCTATTGAGCCTCCAACTTGGTCTCTTTTATTAGCTCAGGCCACCAGATCAAAAGGGTTTCAAGTATCTATATTTGATCCTCTAGCAGAGAGATTATCTATAAGTGAATCAGTAGGAAGATTAAAAAATATAAAGGCAAGAATCTATTGTTTTGTTGTTTATGGGCAGAACCCCAATTCAGGCACTGTAAATATGCATGGAGCTACACTTCTATCAAAAGCCCTTAAAGCAGCAGATTCAACTGTAAAAACTGTTTTTGTTGGATCTCATATGTCTGCTTTGCCTCTAGAAGTACTAGAGTTTGAAGATAGCGTTGACTTTGTTCTCACAAACGAAGGCGTTTATGCAATTCAAAACCTTTTAAAAGTTGATCTAGACAGTCTAGAAGATTTGGAGAAAGTTAAGGGGATAGGCTTTAGAAAGGAAGGTATTCCTTATTTAACAGAACCGGAGAGAATAGTTCCTCAAGAGAGAATGGATCAAGATTTACCTGGATCTGCATGGGACTTGCTTCCATTTAATAAGAAGCCACTAGACCTTTATAGATCTCATTTCTGGCATGCTGAGTACAAACATGAAAATAGAACCCCATTTGCTGCTATCTATACTTCTTTAGGGTGTCAGTTTGGTTGTGATTTCTGCATGATAAATATACTAAACAGAGACGATAATGACCCAATAGGAGAAGCGTCAAATTATTCTAAAATGAGATTTTGGAGCCCAGAATTTATTATAAAAGAATTCGATAAACTCTACGAAATGGGTGTGAGGACCTTACGGATAAGTGATGAAATGTTTCTTCTTAATAAAAAGTTCTATGTTCCTTTGTGTGAGCTCATTGTTGAGAGAGGATATGGACAAGATTTGAATATGTGGGCTTATTCTAGGGTTGATACAGTCCGTTCTCCAGAATATTTAAAGTTAATAAGAGATGCAGGAATAAGATGGCTTGCTCTCGGAATAGAAAGTGGTGATAGAAAAATAAGACTTGAAGCCTCAAAAGGTAAGTTTGAAGATTTAGATATAGAGGAAGTAATAAAACGAATACATGATTCAGATATTGAGGTCATAGCAAATTATCTTTTTGGACTTTCAGGAGATAATCGTGAATCTATGCAGAGAACCTTAGATTTGAGTCTAGAGTTGTGTACTTCTGCTTGGAATGCTTACGCAGTAATGGCTTTACCAGGAAGTTCAGTCTATAAGAATGCTCGTCTTAAGGGGGTTCCTTTACCCAAAACATACAACGAGTATTCTTTCTTTTCTGAAAACACCATTCCCTTACCTACAGAATATATTAGTGGAGCTGAAATACTGAAATTTAGAGATAGAGCTTTTCATACTTATCATGAAAACCCAGATTTCTTAAAAAGAATAAAAAATAAATTTGGGGACATGGCTGTAAATAATATAAAACAGTTAACTAAAATTAAACTCAAAAGGAATTTTTCTAAATCTGATTCAAATCCATCAAAAAAAGATAGCATAAAATCTTTATCAATAGATTAATCAAATAATGATCACTAAACTAAAACCTTCGGATTTAATTTCTTTTGAAGATAGGGTTGCTGCATTATTTAATGAAGGAAAAATAAAAGCACCTGTTCATTTATACTCAGGGAATGAAAAAGAGATTATTGATGTTTTTCAAGATATTAAAAATGAAGATTGGGTTTTTTGTTCCTGGAGAAGTCATTATCAGTGCTTATTAAAAGGAGTCCCTCAAGATCATCTTTTAAAAGAAATACTTGATGGAAGGTCAATTTCTTTATGTTTTCCAGAGCATAAGATATTTTCTTCAGCTATTGTCGGCGGAGTTCTTCCCATTTCAGTAGGTACAGCGATTTCTATTAAAAAGAAGAAATCAAAAGAAATGGTTTACTGTTTCTTAGGAGACATGACTGCTGAAACTGGTATTGCTTATGAGTCTATAAAATATTCCATAAATCATGACCTTCCGATCAGGTTTATCATAGAAGATAATGATTTGTCTGTTTGCACTGAGACTAGAAAAGTATGGGGATCAAAAAAATTATTTTTTGAAAACTTTAAAAGTTCAAAGATTGTGCACTATGTTTATAAAAGTAAATACCCGCACGCTGGAGCTGGAGTAAGGGTTCAGTTTTAGAAATTATGAAATATTTTGACGAACTAAAAAGGTCTATGGAATTTATTGCTTCTAAGCAGAATACTTTATTTGTTGGTCAAGCAGTAGAGTATGCAGGCACTGCAATGTCCTCTACTTTAAAAGAAATAAATAGTGAAAAATTATTTGAGCTTCCTGTAGCAGAAGAATTTCAAATGGGTGTCTCAATAGGGATGGCAATGGGTGGGTTAATCCCTATAAGTATTTTTCCTCGATGGAATTTCTTAATCTTGGCTGCAAATCAACTAATTACTCATTTAGACAAGATGAAAGAGATATCTAATGACGGTTATGCTCCTAAAGTGATAATTAGAACAGGTATAGGTTCACAAAGACCTTTACACCCTCAGCATCAGCATATTGGTGACTTTACTGATGCATTCAGAATGATGCTTAAGCATATTAATATTGTTAGGTTAGAAGAACCTGAAGAAATTTTTCCTTCATACAAAGAGGCCTTAGAGAGAGAAGATGGCGTTTCCACTCTACTTATAGAGTATGGCGACTATTATAACGAGAAGTAATGGTTCATCGTTTAATGCAAAATAATATTTCTAGAGAAGATCTAGATGCTGTTATTGAATTCTTAAAAAAAGAGGATCCTATCCTGACTCAGTCAGAAAATGTAGAGAAATTTGAATCAGAATGGTCAAGTTGGCTGGGAGTAAAATATAGCGTTTTTGTTAATTCAGGAGCTTCAGCAAATTTTATAACCTTAGCCATTTTTAAAGAAATGGTCGGTTCTGGAGAGATTATTGTTCCCACTTTAACTTGGATTTCCGACATCGCATCAGTAATAAATGCGGGATTTACTCCAAAATTCATTGATCTGGATCCAAGAACACTTTCGATGGATTGCGATAAGATTCTAGATAATTTATCTGAGAAAACAAAGGCAGTTTTTGTCACTCATGTGCAGGGATTTTGCGGTATCTCAGATAATTTACTTAAAGAGTTGGAGCGAAGAGATATCCCTCTAATTGAAGATGTTTGTGAGTCACATGGTGCTACTTTTCAGGGAAAGAAGCTAGGAACATACGGCCTCGCTTCAAACTTTTCTTTTTATTATGCCCATCATATGAGTACTATAGAAGGGGGTATGATTTCCACGAATGACGAGACTTTCTATCAATTAGCAAGAATGTTCAGATCCCATGGAATGGTACGAGAATCTTCTAATAAAAAAATGAGGGAAGAATTTTATGATAAGAATCCTGAATTGAACTCTAAATTTATTTTTGCTTATCCTGCTTTCAATCATAGAAATAATGAGATCGGGGCCATAATCGGATTAAATCAACTTAAAAGATTAGATAAAGAAAATATAACGAGAACAGATAACTTTCATTTTTTTCTTAAAAATTTAGATGATAAGATTTACGTAACAGATTTTGCTGAAGAGGGCTCATCAAATTATGCCTTCAATGTTGTGTTGAAAAGAAAGGACTTTAATTTAAGAGATAAAATAGAAAAGAGTCTTACTTCTAATGGAATAGAGTTTAGGAGAGGAAGTGCAGGAGGTGGTAATCAGTTAAGACAGCCTTACTTGAAGAATATCGTGCCAAAGGATTACTGGAAACAATTTCCAAATACTGAACATATACACCATTTTGCTTGGTATATAGGAAATTATCCCGGTCTAGGTAAAGATAAAATTAAAGAAATATGTGGCGTACTTAATTCTGTTTAATTTTTTAAAAAAAAGAGGTGAAGGATGGATTGGGGATTTAAAAATAGGTTAAATAAAGTTCTGCCAGGCATGTCCAAAGGAACAGGGTCTGTAATGTTTGCCATAGATCATGGTTACTTTATGGGTCCCACATCTGGCTTAGAAGAACCAAAAGAAACTATTGTTCCTTTATTAGATTATGCTGATAGCTTGATGCTATCTAGAGGAATTCTTAGTAACTGTATACCTCAAGATATAAATATACCCATAGTACTAAGAGTTTCTAGTGGTAATTCTATTCTTAATGAAGATATGTCAAATGAAAAGTTATGTGTTTCTATTGAAGAAGCCATAAGACTGAATGTAAGTGCAGTTGCTTTTTCTATCTATGTAGGAGCAGAGCACGAACATCAAACTTTAGTTGAGTTCTCTAAATTAGTTAATGAAGCTCATAGGTTCGGTCTTCCTGTTCTTGCTGTAACAGCAGTTGGCAAAGATATGGAGAGAGATCTAAGGTATTTGTCTTTAGCTTCAAGAATGGCAGCCGAACTGGGAGCTGATATTGTAAAGACTTATTTTTGTGATCAATTTGATAAATTGGTTTCTTCTTGCCCAGTTCCGGTAATAATAGCTGGTGGTAAGAAAACTACAGAATCCGAAGCTTTAGAATTGGCGCAAAAAGCAATGAATGAAGGAGCACTGGGCGTTGATATGGGAAGAAATATCTTCCAATCTAAAAAACCTATTGAAATGATTCAAGCAATTAGGGCTGTTGTATCAGAAGGTAAGGATCCCAAGAAAACATACAAAGAATTTTTTTAGGGAATGCTTGTTGCAAATTATTTCTCAAATAAAGATATACGTCTTGAAGAGGTAGAAATACCATCAATAAACGAAAAAGAAGTATTGGTTGAGGTTATAGCTTCTGGAATATGTGGAAGTGATTTGATGCAATGGTACAAGAAAGACAACCTACCAAAGGTTTTAGGACATGAAACATCTGGAAAAATTATTGAAGTAGGATCCAAAGTTCAGGATTATAAAATTGGAGAAAGAGTTGTTGTTTCCCATCATGTTCCTTGTATGGAATGTAGGTTTTGCAAAAAAAAATTAGAAACTATGTGTGAAACTTTGAAATCTACAAATTATTATCCTGGGGGATTTTCTCAATACTTGAGAATGCCTGAAATCAACACAAAATATGGTATTTTTAAGATTCCTGATGATATGAGTTATGAAGAAGCTTCTTTTGCTGAACCTCTGGCTTGTGTTTTAAGGGGACAAAAGAAAATAGGTGTTTCTGCAAATGATTCTGTTGTAGTAATAGGCGCAGGAATTACTGGCATGTTACATATTGCCTTAGCTAAGGCATTAAATGCTTCATTTATCGCCGCTGTTGACTTAAAAAAAAATAGACTTGATTTAGCTGAAGATTTTGGAGCTGATAAAGTTTCTACAGATGTAAAAGAATTAAAAGATATTTTGGTTAAAAATACAGGCAGAAAGGCTGATCATATTATCCTCACAACTGGAAATACAAAAGCAGTTTTAGCTGCCCTTGAATGTGTTGAAGATGGTGGGAAGGTCTTACTTTTCGCTCCATCTGAGCCTGGAGATAATATTACATTAGATTTAACAAAAACTTTTTTTAAACATGATTTAACTATTACCTCAACTTATGCAAATTCTCCCCAAGATCTAACCGACTCACTAGATATTATTGGTTCAGGAAAGATTCAGGTTCACAAAATGATTACCAATAGGTTGCCATTAAAAGATATTCAAAAAGGCTTTGATTTAGTTAGTTCTGGTGAGGATTCTTTAAAAGTGATAATTGAGCCACACTCATAGTGACTAAGAAAAAGAAATTTATAATTCCTTACGTTAATACTGTCTCCTGGATTGATAATTCAATAAGACTTATTGATCAAAGAAGGTTACCTTTTAAAGAATCTTACGTTTCTATTGATACTTCAAAAGAGTTAATCAAGAATATTAAAAGACTAAGCATAAGGGGAGCACCAGCGATAGGAGTTGCTGCAGCTTTTGGATGTCTCTTAATTGCTTGTTCATTAAGGGAAGAAAAATTAGATGTTTTAAAAAAGAAATTTATCAAAGAATCTAAGCTATTAGCTGACTGCAGGCCGACGGCAGTTAATCTAAAGTGGGCAGTAGACAAAATGACCAAAGTTGTTAAAGAGCACAATGGAAGTGTAGAGATTTTGATTACTAAGCTTAAGAAACTCTCAAGCGAGATTAAAGAAGATGATTTAGAGTCTTGCAGAAGATTAACAAAATTAGGATCAAGTCTATTTAAGAAGAATAATTCTGTTCTAACAATATGCAATACAGGCGGATTGGCAACAAGTGGAATCGGCACTGCTTTAGGATGTCTCCAATATGCAGATTTATTAGGAAAAAATTTGAATGTATTCATCTCAGAAACAAGACCCCTATTGCAAGGGGCTAGATTAAATAGTTGGGAATTAAAAAGAACTGGAACAGCCTATCAAGTAGTTAGTGACAATATGTCAGCATATTTAATGTCCATTGATAAGATTGACTCCGTTATAGTTGGAGCAGATAGAATTACTATGAATGGAGATACAGCTAACAAAATAGGAACTTACAATTTAGCAGTACTATCTAGGTATCATAAGATACCTTTTTATGTTGCTGCACCAATAAGTACTATAGATCAATTTATGAGAAGAGGCAGTTCCATTAAAGTAGAAAATAGATCATCAGATGAAATTACAAATGTTTTAGGAAAAAAAGTTACTTACGAAGGAGTTGGTACAGTTAATCCTGCATTTGATATCACACCCGGTAAGTTAATATCTGCAATAATTACTGAAAAGGGAATCGCTTACCCTCCATTTACTGAATCTATCAAAAAAATAGTAAACTCTAAAATTTGAAAAAAATAGGAATTATTAGTGGCACAGGACTAGAAGATCCTAGTTTCTTGTCATTAGATAATAGTCAAGTAATCTCGAATAAGTTTGGACAGGTATCTTCAAAAATTTACTCGGGTTTAGTTAATGAAAAAGAAGTTTTCATAATTTCTAGACACGGAGAAAAGCATCAACTTTCCCCGTCTTCCTTAAATTATCGGGCTAATATCCAAGCTTTTAAAGATCTTGGTTGTTCTTTAATTTTAGCAATTACAGCATGTGGTTCGTTAAAGGATGAATTTGCCCCAGGAGATTTTGTTCTACCTGATCAATTTATTGATTGGACTAGATTTAGAAAAAATACATTTTATGAAGAGTCAGAAATTGTACATACACCTATGGACAATCCATTTGATCATGAAATAAGGGATGTAATTTCTGAAACAGGAAAAAAATTAGGCTTATCGATGCATTCTGAAGCAACAGTAATTACCATAGAAGGACCAAGGTTTAGCACAAAAGCTGAAAGCTTATTCTTTAAAGGCATAGGAGGAGGAATTATTAATATGACAACTTCAACTGAAGCTTCTTTGGCAAATGAAGCTAAAATACCTTATCAAGCAATAGGCATGGTTACAGACTATGATTGTTGGAGAGTATCAGAAGAACCAGTATCAATGGAAATAGTAAAACAGATAATGGAAAAAAATTCCGAGAAAGTTATTTCTCTCCTAAACGAAGTTATAAAGAATATTAAATGACTATTGAGTTAATAAAGGCGCATCTTAGGGAGGTTCCAGATTTCCCAACAGAAGGAATTTTATTTAAAGATATAACTCCAATATTAGAAAATCCCCAATTATTTAAAGAAACTATTCAAATCTTTAAAGAAAGGTTAGAAGAATTTACACCAGAAGTTATTGTAGGGATTGAGAGTAGAGGTTTTATTTTTGCTGCGCCTTTGGCAGTGGAGATGGGCATACCTTTTGTCTTGGCTAGAAAACCCGGTAAATTACCCTCTCACAAGATATCTGTTGAATATTCATTAGAGTATGGTTCAGATTCTCTTGAAATTCATAAAGACTCAATAGAAAATGACCAGAAGGTAGCTATAGTTGATGATCTATTAGCAACTGGAGGCACATCAGAAGCAGCTGTAAAGCTTGTAAAATCGCTTGGTGGTAACGTAGTTTCAGTAGTATTTTTGGTAGAATTAATTTCTCTAAAAGGAAGAGAAAGAATTTCTCCTATTAATTTAATCAGCTTATTAAAAGAATAAAAGATATGAATCCAAAGTCTATATTAGAAAAGAACCTTAAAAATTCTATAAAAGCTAAACAGGACTTTCTTGAAAATCCTCCAATACTTGAAGAATTTAATGATGCAATAGAAGCTCTTTTTGAATGTTATTCTAATGGAGGAAAATTATATCTTGCTGGGAATGGGGGGTCAGCTGCTGACTCACAGCATCTTGCTGCTGAATTTGTGAGCAAATTAGCTTTTGATAGAGAAGCACTTCCTGCGGAAGCACTGTCAGTAGATACCTCGACGATTACTGCAATAGCCAATGACTATGGCTATGAATTTATATTTTCCAGACAACTTGAAGCAAATGCCTCTCCTAAAGATATGTTCCTTGCCATAACAACCTCTGGTAATTCAGATAATTTAATTAAGGCATTAGAATTTTGTAAGAAAAAGAAAATTAAGAGTATTCTTCTGTCTGGTAAAGAAGGAGGGTCTTCAAAAAATTTAGCTGACTTCTCAATTATTGTTCCTGGGGATACAACAGCTGAAATACAAGAAATCCATATTCTTGTCGGGCATAGTATGTGCGAGTTTATTGAAAAAGAATTTTTTCCTATAAAATAAAATTGTTTTAGACTTTTAGTACAAATTTATTCTTATGAATCAAATACTCCATCTTTTAAATAGAAAAGAAGAGATCTTTAAAGAAGATATTCATAATCATGAAAAAGAAATAAGTGAGTCGTTGTTTGATTCAAAAGTTTTAGTTATTGGCGGAGCCGGAACTATTGGCCAAGCAACCACAAGAGAAATATTCAAAAGAAATCCCAAGACACTTCATATTGTGGATTTAAGTGAGAATAATTTAGTCGAATTAGTTAGGGATATAAGAAGTTCGTTTAATAATGTAGATATAGATTTTAGAACTTTTGCCTTAGATTCAGGTAGTGAAGAATTCAGGGCTTTAATATCTCATGAAGTTTACTATGACTATGTATTAAATCTTTCTGCACTAAAGCACGTAAGAAATGAAGAGGATCCTTTTACGATTATGAGAATGATAGAAGTAAATATATTCAATACCATCAAGTCCATTAGACTAGCTCAAGAAATGGGCTCTACTAAATACTTCTGTGTATCAACAGATAAAGCTGCAAATCCTGTTAACATGATGGGTGCAAGCAAGCTTGTCATGGAAATGTTCTTAATGAGAGAAAGCTTTTCTCAGGATATTTCTTCTTCACGATTTGCAAACGTCGCTTTCTCTGATGGCTCTCTTCTACATGGTTTTAATCAACGTTTTCAAAAAAAACAACCTTTAGCAGCACCTAATGATATTCGCCGGTATTTTGTAACATCTCAAGAATCTGGAGAGCTTTGTATGCTCTCTGCTTTATTAGGTAACAACAGGGACATTTTTTTTCCTAAGCTATCTGAAAAGCTTCATTTAGTGAGGTTTTCAGAAATTGCTAAATTATATTTAGAATTAAAGGGTTACGAGTGTTACGAATGTGAATCTGAACATGAAGCCAGAGAATCAGCTGAGTCTCTAATAAAGGAAAAGAAATGGCCTTGTTTTTTCTTTAAAAGTGATACTACAGGGGAAAAAGATTTTGAGGAGTTTTATACCAAAGATGAAAAAGTAGATATGACCAGATTTAGTGAAATAGGCATTATTAATGCAGAGCCTATTTTCGATGAGAATTTGTTAAATTCTTTTGAAGAACAGATTAAAAAGTTAAAAAACTCAGGAAAATGGTCAAAACAAGATATTATGGACTCGTTCCTATCCATAATTCCAAATTTTGATCACAAGGAGACAGGTAAATATCTAGATCAAAGGATGTAGCCTTGATAGCATTATCAGAACCAAATTTAACCGGTCTTGAAAAGGATTTGGTAAACCAATGTTTAGAATCTGGTTGGATTTCTACTTCAGGGAGTTTTGTTAATGAGTTTGAAGAGACAATATCTGGATTCTGTAATTCTCAATTTGCTATAGCTTGCGTTAATGCTACTTCTGGACTTCATATTTCACTAAAACTATCAGGAGTAGAAAGAAACACAGAAGTTCTAGTCCCTACATTAACTTTTGCTGCTCCTATAAACGCAATAATTTACAACAATGCATTCCCAGTTTTCTTTGATGTTGATAAATATCATACTTTAAATGTAGAACAGGTTATAAATTTCTTAGAAAATGAAACTTATGAAAAAGACAAAGAAGTCTTTAATACAAGAACTGACAGAAAGATCTCTTGTATTTTACCAGTTCATACTTGGGGGAATGTTTGTGATGTTCCTTCTCTAAAAGATTATATAAACAAAAGAAATATAAGTATTTCTATAGTAGAAGATGCGAGTGAGAGTTTAGGCTCTACGATAAGTCATAAAAAAAAGGATATTCACTCGGGTACTATAGGTGATTTCGGTGTAATTTCATTTAATGGAAATAAGATCATTACATCAGGTGGTGGTGGAATTATCTTAACCAATGATCAGGAAAAGGCTAAAGAAGCAAAACACCTAATTTCTCAAGCAAAAAAAGATCCAGTTAGATATATACACGATAAGGTGGGTTTTAATTATGGATTAACAAATATCCATGCTGCTTTAGGATTAGGTCAATTCAAAAATCTAGAGAATTTCTTAAATCGGAAACAGGAAATACATAAATTTTATATCAAAGAGATCTCTAATATAGATGGATTATCAATTTTGGATACCCCTGATAACTCTACTTCCAATTATTGGTTAAATATTTTAAGAATAGAATCTTCCTTTAAAAGAGATAGAGAGGAAATGATGGCTCATCTTAAATCCAAAGCTATACAAACAAGGCCAATATGGTTTGCTAATCATTTACAAGAACCCTACAAAGACTTTCAGTCCTATGAAATAAGTTTTGCTGTAAATGAGATTAATAAGTGTTTGTGTATACCATCAAGTACAAATTTATCTGATGAAGATTTATCTACTGTAGTAACATCAATAAATGAATAAGATTTTAATTATTGGTTCCGGTGGACATGCCAAAGTATGTATCGACTTAATTGAGGAGTCCTCTCAATTTGAAATTGTTGGAATAGTTTCTCCAGATTTATCTAAAGAATTCTGCTCTTATCCAATTTTAGGTGATGATAATAACTTAAAAGATTTGAAACAAAATGCTAATCATGCGTTGATAGGAATAGGGCAAATAAGAAGTCCTAGTTCGAGGATTTCAGTCTTTAATCAATTAAAAGAAAATGGATTTAATTTACCAACAATTATTTCTCAAAGTTCATTTATATCAAAAAATTCTGAATTAGGAGAAGGAACTGTTATTTTAAGAAATTGCATAGTTAATAGAGATGCAAAAATAGGATCAAATACTATTATCAATAACAAGGCACTAATCGAACACGACGTTACTATTGGAGATAATTGCCATGTATCTACAGGAGCATTGGTAAACGGAGAAGTGGAAATAGGAAATAATTGTTTTATTGGAAGTGGATCAGTTATTAAGCAAGGAATAGTAATTAAAGATGATAGCTTTATTCAGGCAAATAGCTTTATAGAAAAAAATCTAATTTAGATTAAAGTGACAGAAGGTAAGGTAAAAATAATAGCTGAAGCTGGTGTAAACCATAATGGATCGATGACTTTGGCTTCAGACATGATAAGTCAAGCAAAGTCCTTCGGAGCAGATATAATTAAATTCCAAAGCTTTCAATCTAACCTTATCGCTACCCCCTCAGCTGAGAAAGCTAGTTATCAAAAGAAGAATTCTGGTAATTCTGAAAATCAATTTCAGATGTTAAAAGATTTAGAGCTATCTTTTGATGACCAAAGAGATCTAAAAGACATGTGTGATAATTCTGAAATAGAATTCTTATCAACTCCGTTTGATGAGAAAAGCGCAGAATTTTTATACGGTCTTGGTCTTAAAACGATAAAAATAGCTTCCGGAGAAATTACAAATTTACCTCTGCTAGAAATTTTAGCATCAAATTTTGACAAAATAATTATGTCAACAGGTATGTCAAATTTGGATGAAATAGATATGGCTCTAGAGGTACTTTTATCTAAGGGCATCACAAAAGAACAAATAACTTTATTGCATTGCACAACAGAATACCCAGCACCATTTAAAAATTTAAATCTTAGAGCTATGAAAACCATTAAGGCGACATTCGATGTTGATGTAGGTTATTCGGACCATAGTCTTGGAAAAGAAGCTTCGATTGCAGCAGTAGCATTGGGTGCTAAAGTGATAGAAAAACACTTCACTTTGGATAGAAACTTATCAGGTCCAGATCATAAAGCTAGCCTAGAACCGAAGGAATTTAGGGATCTCATAAAATCCATAAGAAATATTGAAATAGCCTTAGGTTCTTCAGAAAAGAAACCTTCTAAAAGTGAACTTAAAAATATACCTGTAGCTAGAAAGTCTCTTTATGCAAGGTGTGATATACGGAAAGGAGAGCAGTTCACTAAACATAATTTAATTTCAAAAAGACCTGCTACTGGAATATCTCCCATGAGAATAAATGAAGTAATAAATATGAAAGCGGAAAGAAAATTTCAGAAAAATGAGCTAATCCAAATCAAAGATTTTTAATGTAATGAAAATTTGTGTACTAACTGGTTCTAGAGCTGAATACGGTTTATTGAAGAACTTAATGAAGATAATGCTCAAAGATTCAAAAATTCAACTTAATATTATTTCAACAGGTACCCATGAGTCGGAAGAATACGGGTTAACAAGAAAGTTTATCCTTGATGACGGTTTTGAAATATCTAGATCTATACAAACTATTCTTCCTGAGAATACTAATTCTTCAATAGCAAAATCAACTGGAAATGGAATAATTCTCTACTCCGAAGCGTTAGAAGATATTAAACCTGATTATCTTTTAATCTTAGGAGATAGATTTGAAGTACTTGCAGCAGCAATAGCAGCTTTATTCCAAAAGATACCAATTATTCATCTTCATGGAGGTGAGCTAACTTTGGGAGCTTTTGATGATGCAATCCGACATTCCGTATCTAAGATGTCTAATATTCACTTCGTTGCGAACTCTGTTTATGAGAAAAGACTGATAAAGATGGGAGAAGATCCAAAATTAATATATAACTTTGGAGGTCTGGGAGTTGATGCAATACTAAGGATAAAAATTAAAGATAAAAAGTACTTAGAAAATAAATTAAAACTAAAATTTAGTGACAAGAATATCCTGGTTACATATCATCCTGCCACTCTTGAAGAGAATAATCTAGAAGACTTGAATGAATTGATTGATTTTCTAAAAGAAATATCAAGTTCAGGAAATTCTTCAGTTTTTATAACTGCAGCAAATGCAGATACATCTGGAAAAGAAATAAATAAAAGAATGAAAAAATTAGCTCAAAAAAATAAAAAAATATTTTTTAAAGTATCTTTAGGGAATGAAAATTATATTTCTCTTATGAGCCATTGTAATGTTGTTATAGGTAATTCCTCTAGTGGATTATTGGAAGCGCCTACATTGAAAATTCCAACCATAAACATCGGTTCAAGACAGGAAGGTAGACTAAGAGCTAAGTCCGTTATAGATGTTAAATCTAGAAGGGTAGAAATTTTGAAAGCTTATAAAAAATCACAAAGTGAAGAATTTCAAAAAATACTTCAAAATGTAAAGAATCCTTACGGAACTTCAAAAAATTCAGAAAGAATTTTAAATACAATAAAAAAGATTGGAAAATTAAAGTCAACAAAAAAATATTTTTATGAATCCTGATTTGTTTATTTCTAAAGACGCTTCTATTAAAGACGCCTTGAATCAACTATCTACTTCAGGCATGAGATGTCTTTTAGTTGTTAGAGAGGATAAATCATTATTGGGCACAATTACTGATGGGGATATAAGGAGATCAATTCTAAAGAAAATTGATATAAGGCTTAGTATAGATAAAGTTTTTAACTCAAAACCTATTTTCTTAAAACAAAATGAGTATTCTGAAGAAGAATTAGAGAATTTAATCTTTCATGAAAGAATAGATTTAGTACCAATTATTGATAGTAAAAATAAGGTAGTAGGAATTAAAACCATAGAAGATTTTTCTTCTCATTCTTTACTGGGCGATAATAACAAGGATTTAGAGGAGGTGCCTCTAGTTATTATGGCAGGGGGAAAAGGAACTAGGCTTGAACCCTTTACTCAAGTCCTACCTAAGCCACTAATGCCTATTCAAGGCAAACCCATAATTGACCATATCTTAGAGAAGTTTAAGAAGTTTGGAATAAATACTGTTTTTCTGAGCGTTAATTTTAAAAGTAGAATTTTAAAAGCTTATTTTGAAGAATCTGAATCTAATTTAGATATAAATTTTTTAGAAGAGTCAAAGCCACTTGGAACAGCCGGAAGCTTGAGACTAATTGATAAAGTCATTCAAGAACAAATCATAATCACAAATTGCGATGTTTTGGTAGATTTAGACTACTCAGACCTATACAAATTTCATAAAAAAGGAGATTACGATATAACTATGGTAGCTGCTGCAAATGAATTTACTTTGCCTTATGGAGTATGTGTTTTAAATGAAGAAGGTTATTTAGATATCATTCAAGAAAAACCTAAGTTTGATTTTCTTGTAAATACAGGTGTCTATATTATTAAACCAGAGATTATAGAAATGATACCTTCAAATGAATTATTCCATTTCACTGATCTAATAGAAAAAGTGAAAAGTAAAGGTAAAAAGATTGGAGTTTATCCTGTTGATGATGAATTATTCATAGATATAGGTCAGTGGGTAGAGTATCAAGAAGCTACGAAAAAACTTAACGAGAAGCTTTAAAAAACTGTTTGTGAAAGCTATATGTGACCATGAAAGAAATCTAGGTTTATTGTCAAATCTTTTAGCCAGACTTTAGAAGTGGATTAGAAGATACTCTTAAAATGTCATTAAAGCTGAGAATAATTTCTAGATTAGATATAAAAGGACCTAACCTTGTTAAAGGTATAAATTTTGAGGGCTTAAGAGTTCTTGGAGATCCTAAGATATTTGCAAAGTATTACTATGAAGATGGGGTAGATGAAATCCTTTACCAAGACACTGTCGCAAGTTTATATGGAAGAAATTCTCTAAAGAAATTAATTGAGGAAACAGTTAGAGATATATTTATTCCTATAACAGTTGGAGGAGGTATAAGATCTTTAGAAGATATTTTCACTTTATTATCTTCAGGGGCAGATAGGGTTTCAATAAATACAGCTGGTTTTACAAACTTAAATCTTTTAGAAGATGCAGTCAAAGAATTTGGTTCTTCTACTATTGTTTCTGCTTTAGAAGTAATCAAGGATAAAGAGACAGGAAAATATATGCTTTTTACTGACAATGGTAGAAATCCTACCGGTAGAGATGTAGTAAGTTGGGCAAAGATTTTAGAAGAAGTGGGGATAGGTGAAATTATTCTAACTTCTGTTGATAATGAAGGAACTGGAAAAGGTTTTGATCAAGACTTAATAGCTCTTTTAAATGATAATATAAGTACACCTTTTATAGTCCATGGAGGTATTGGTAATAAGGAACAAGTTTTACAAGCCTTTAAGGGTTTGAATTTATCTTCCATTTCATGTTCTTCAATTTTTCATTATGACTTTATAAAGTTTAATCAGAGTTTTACCAAAAAGCCTTCTGAAGGCAACACTACTTTCTTAAAAAGTTCTCAGTCTCCTTCTTTTATAGAATCTGTGAGTCCCAATCTCCTAAAAGAATTTTTAAAGTCTTCTGGACTAGATTGCAGATAAAATGAATGAATATATTCTTATTCTAGACTATAAAGTTTCTAATCTATTTAGTATTTCTAATGCCATGAACTCAATAGGATGCAATATTAAGGTTTCTTCAAGAAAAGAAGACATATCAAACGCTTCGGCATTAATTTTACCTGGAGTAGGATCTTATCCTAAGGCAATGAAAAACATAAAAGAGCTGGAACTAGAAGAAGAAATAAAAAAATTTGCAAATTCTGGAAATCAAATTCTTGGAATCTGCTTGGGTATGCAGTTGCTATTTAATAGAAGCTTAGAGTTTGTAGAGACCAAGGGATTGTCTTTACTTAAAGGAGATATCTTACCCCTGTCTTCATTAAAAAAAGATATTTGTACTCCTCACATTGGATGGAATTCCGTAAAAAGTACTTCACAAAGTTCTGAAGCTTTAGACAAAGAATTCTTTAATAATCCATATTACTTTGTACATTCTTTTTATGTAGAACCAGAAGATAAAAGTGATATATTTAGCGTAACTGATTATGATAGCATTAGCTTCTGCTCATCAATTAGGAAAGATAATATTTTTGCTATGCAGTTCCATCCTGAAAAAAGCGGAAAATTTGGAATCAATATATTAAGGAATTTTTTTGCTGATTTAATTTTATAAACTTTCTAAATAATGTTTAAAAAAGGTAACTTAGAGAATCAAGTTACCAAGCTCCCTAAAGAGGTTGTTTGGTGCAAAAGGTGTGTAGTTTCTAATCAGAGGCCAAGAGTTATTTTTAATGAGGACTCAATCTGCAGTGGATGTTTAAACGCTGATTACAAAAATAATGATGTAGATTGGGATAAAAGAGAAGAAGAACTCTTAGAGCTTCTTGAAGAGCATAGAAGTAAAAAAGGACTTTGGGATGTAATTGTTCCTAGTAGCGGAGGAAAAGATTCTGTCTTTGTATCTCACCAACTGAAATATAAATACAATATGAATCCGCTTACAGTAACTTGGGCTCCCCTCGAATACACTAAAATTGGAAAACAAAATTTAGAGGCTTCAATTAAAGCAGGATTACCAAATTTCTTATTTACACCCAACGGAAATTTTCAGAGAAAACTAGCTAGATTATGCTTTGAAGAACTGGGTGATGCTTTTCATGTTTTTGTTCTGGGTCAGGTATGTTTTCCTTTCCATATGGCTTTAAAATTTGGTATCCCACTTGTTTTTTATGGAGAGAATGGCGAGGCTGAGTATGCAGGAGACCCGGAATTTGAAGATAAGCCTTATAAACCGTCTAAAGTTTGGAGAGACCATTATTTTAAAGGATCTTCTTTAAGAGATTTAATTCAATATGGTTTAGAGCATAAAGATTATTTAAAAGAAGAAGATTTTACAGAAGATGATCTAAAATTCTATCAACCTCCTTCAGAAGAAGAAATGAAGAAATTGGGAATAAAAGGAAAACATTTTTTTTCTTATTATAAAAAATGGCTTCCACAGGAAAATTTCTACTATGCTGCTGAACATACAGGTTTTAGGCCCAATCCTGAAAGAAATGAAGGAACTTATTCAAAATACGCAAGTTTAGATGACAAAATGGATGGGCTTCATTACTATCTAAGGTATATAAAATTTGGTCTTGGTAGATGCATTGATGATGCTGCCCATGAGATAAGAGATGGGCATATAACTAGAGAAGAAGGGATTGCACTGCTTAATAAGTATGAAGGTGAGTTTCCAGAAAAATATTTTTCTGATTTTTTAGATTACCTTGGTATTGACCAAGGCCATTTCTGGGATGTAGTTGATGAATGGCGTGCTGAACACTTATGGGTTAAGGAGGGAAACTCTTGGAGACTAAGAAATCCAGCGAAGTAAAATCTAATATTTATATAGAAGAATTTAATTTTTCGACTTTATTCTCCTTACTCTTAATAAACTTAAATAAAGAAAATTCCCTAGGAAATATTTATTTAATAAATTCAAGCTATTTTTCAAAATTAATCAAAGCTCTAAAAATATTTGAGTTCGCTGAGCTAGATTTTAATTATTCTAATCTTTATGAGAATGATGGTACTAGAACTGGACTAAAGGTTTTATATTCAGACATGCATAAAATAGTTGAAGATAAACTGTTTAAAAATGAATTGAATGAATTTGAAGAAAAAAATGACCTTACTCCTGAAGTTAAACCTTTTTTAATTAAAAGCTTTTCAAGCTCTCCCTCTGTCTTTGAAAGATATGAAACCATTACAACATGGCAAAAAATTTATTTAATGAGGGTTATTTACAATATAGAAGAAGGTAAAAGAAGTTTCTTATTAGTAAGTAGTAATAAATGGGCAATTCTTTTTAGTAAATATGCAAATGAGGTTAACATAAATTTAAAGTCCCCTTTTCACCTGATTAAGTTAAAAGCTTTACGATCTTTTGCTACTAGTCTTAAAAATATTTTTTTAAATTACGTTAAAAGGAAAGCTAATAGGTACAGATCTATAGGAGTAGGAAAAAAAATATTTGTGAATTCTAATCTAAAGAAATTTCAAGTTGAAGCTTGCTGGAGAGAAGCTGGATTAAAATTATCTGACACAATTTTTATCAATGAGACTCATATAGAAACTATTACAGATTCAACCCTTGACGATCTAAAGAGGCATAACTCTGATTTCTTTTCCTTAACAAAAGGCTATAAGGACAAAAGAATTGATTACTTACCCAGGATAAATAATAAAGTCTCGTTAAGGAATATATTCCCAGTATTTAGTGCTCAAAAATCCCTAAATGATCAGTATAAAAACTTTTTAAACTTTAAAGAATTCTGGGAAAAACTTTTTCTAAAAGAAAATGCTTTAATTTATCTATCGCAGAACATGTATGATTGCTCTGATATTGCAGCATCTTCAGCAATTAGAGAAAGAAGAGGAATATCTTGTATATCTCAAGTGCCTTTTATGCAGTTTTGGTCTCCTGAACATCTAGTAAGTTGTGATTTATTATTTTCACATTCCCATCTAGTCAAAGAATATATGAATTTTGATTATTCAACTTTAAGACACTGTGTGGTAACTGGATTTATTAATGATTACAGGTTTGACTATTTTAAAGAGGAGGCAAAACTTATTAGAAATAAGATTGAATATAATGGCCCTAAATTCATAATAACTTACTTTGAAGAGAATTTTTCTAGAGATCCTAGATGGCATTTGGGTCCAAAAGAGCATGTTAATGATCACCTTTTTCTTTTAGACTTAATCAAAAATAATGAAAACCTTGCATTGATATTAAAACCCAAAAAGAAATCTTTGTTAAAAGAAAATTTAGGAGAAAAATATTATCAATATGAAGAATTAATTAATTCTGATAGATGCTATATTTTTGAAGATGGCCTATTAAATTCTCCTGGTGCTGCAGCCACAGCTGCTGACGTAGTTATAAATTCTTCAATATTTGGTGCTTCTGCAGGAATAGAATCGATCTTATGTAATACTCCCACAGTTTTTATAGATAGAGATAACTTAGGAAACAGTATCCTTTACCAAAGTAAAAGTTCTGAGTTTATTTATGAAAGTATTGAAGATTCATGGAATGCTATTGAGAAAGAAATAGTAAAATCAGAAAGAAGTGGATATGCCAGATGGGATGATATTTTAGACTTGTTAGACCCTTTTAGGGACGGACACTCATTAAGTAGAATTTGTGAATACCTGAATAATTTAAATAATTTATTAAAAAAAGGAGTTTCGAGAGAAGATACTTTAGTTCGATCTGCAGAAATTTACGCTTCGAAGTGGGGTAAAGAAAATTTAATTGAAGCTAATAACCTATAAGATACAGTGTCAAACTTAGCTATTACTATTATCGGAGCTGGGAAAATAGCTCATGAACACGTTAAGGCTATAAATCTAGTTGAGGGTATGTCAGTCTCTGGTGTTTATTCTAGAACAACAAAGACTACTTCAGAGTTTGCTAAAAAATATAATATTAGACATTTCTCAGATATTAATAGAGTTATAGAGAGTGCCCCAGATGGAATAATCATTGCTGTATCAGCTGACCAAGTATTCCATCTCTCAAAAATATTATTACCATTTAAAATTCCTCTTTTGATTGAAAAACCTCCAGGCCTTTCAATTTCTGAGATTAAAATTTTAGTTCAGCTAGCTAAAGAAAATGGGACATTAAATATGGTTGGTTTAAATCGCAGGCACATGTCCCACTTTCATAAAGGAATAGAAAAGATAAAAAGCTACGGACCTTTATTTGGTATTGTAATAGAAGGTCATGAAAGACTATGGCAGTTAAGGAATAAAATTGACAAGAAAATCTTAGATAATTGGATATTTGCTAATTCTATTCACACTATTGATTTAATAAGGTTTTTTGGAGGAGAAGTATCTCAACAGCTGTCTTTTCATCAGTCTTTTAGTAATGAATTTAAAGATCAGCTATATTCCTTGTTTAAAATGGAGAACAATTGTTTAGCATCATATGCTTCTAATTGGCATTCTCCTGGATCTTGGAGTGTTAAACTAATGGGTAATGGAATAAGTGCAGTTTTTTCTCCTTTAGAAGAAGGCTATACAATAGATAAAAACTTTCATAAAGAAGAAATTCCTTTATCTAAGTTCGATAAGGCTATTAAACCAGGGTTTTACAATCAGATGAAAGCTTTTCAAGGTTTAATTAATATTAACTCTCTTGAATGGCCTTCCGTAGATTTAGAAAGTTCAATGAAATCATATGAAATAGCATCTAAAATGATTTCCGATGCTAAATAAAGTTAACAAAGTAATAAAAGACTTGAATTGAAAATAATAGCAGCGGTTGTTGGATTTGGTTCCATAGGCAGGAAGCATTGTAAGGTTCTTTCTTCGATGGGGAGTGATGTTGAGGTGTCAGTGCTAACTAGTCAAAAGGATATACCCTATAAAAAACTTAAAACATTAGAAGACTTAGTCCATCTCAATCCTGATTATGTAATTATAGCCTCCCCAACCTCACATCATTTTCATCACTTAGATTTCTTGGACAAGAGACTAAAGAATAAAAAATTATTAGTCGAAAAGCCTCTATTTGAAAAGAATTATGATTTTTTCCCAAAAAATAATAAGGTCTATGTTGGTTACAATTTGAGATTTAACCCTTTGATCTCTTCTTTAAAAGAAAAATTAAAAGATAAAGATATTTGGAATATCAATATATTCTGTGGGTCTAACTTAGTAGATTGGAGACAGAATATAAATTATCAAAACTCTTCCAGTGCTAGGAAAAAATACGGAGGGGGAGTTTTACTAGATTTAAGTCATGAAATTGACTATTTATTTTGGTTATTCGGTCCTTTAGAAGTTAAATATGCTAGAAATACTAGACTTTCTAACCTTGATATTGAAACTGATGATTTCCTTACAATATCAGGAAACACTAAGAAAAAAACAAACTTTCAAGTAACTCTTAACTATTTTTCTAAAATAGATGTTAGAAGAGTAATTATTGATGGCTTAGACTTTTTCTTAGAAATAGACCTTATTAATAATGAGGTTGTTCAAGAAATAAAAGGTAAAAAAGTACTTTCTCCTGATTTAAATTTTAAGACAGATGATTCTTACACATCCATGCATAGGGCAATCATCTCTAATGATGATAAAAACGTATGCAGTTTTAATGAAGGTATAGAAGTTATGAAGATAATAGAGGATATAAGGGAGTTTTCCCAATGAAAAATCTCTGTTCAATAGGAGTTAGAGGTGGGTCCAAGGGTGTCAAAAATAAGAATCTTAAATTGATGAACGACAAGCCACTTTTGGCTTACACCATTGAACAAGCAAAAGAGAGTGGTCTCTTCGAACACATTGTTTTATCTACTGATTCAGAAGAAATACAGGAACTAGCTTTATCTTTAGGAGCAGATTCCTGGTTCCTGCGGCCTTCTGAAATGGCTACTGATGAAGCAGGGAAATTACCAGTTATTGCTCATACTCTAAAAGAATCTGAGAAATATTACTCTTTAAAATTTGATGTTATTGTTGACCTTGATGTTACAGCTCCTCTTAGAACTTCAGAAGATATTGAAAAAGCTTATTTAAAACTTATTGAGAAAGATGCTGATAACTTAATCTCAGTTTGTGAATCTAGAAAGAATCCTTACTTCAATATGATAGAAGTTCACAATGATATCCCAAAGGTCGTAAAAAAGATTAAAAATAGACCTGTAAGTAGACAGGAAGCCCCAAAAGTCTTTGACATGAACGCAGCTATTTATATGTGGCAGCGAAGAAGTAAAATTGATTATGAGAATTTAATAACGGATAAGACAGTACTATATGAAATGCCTCAGGAAAGATCTGTTGATATTGATAGTGAAACAGACTGGAATTTTGTAGAGTTCATGTTAAAAAAGGGAAGCAAAAAAAATGCATAATTTTAAAGAAATATTCGAACTTAAAACAAAAAAAACATTCATCTTAGGAGGCTTGGGTTTAATTGGGAAAAGTCTAGTACAAGGCTTAAGTGAGGCAGGCTCAGAAGTGTTGATCCTTGATCAGGATATCAATCGAAAAGAAAAATTTCTTTCAGAAGGTTCTTTCCCATCTAAAGTTAGTTTTGAATTCTTTGATTGTTCTGATTTAGAAAATATCGAAGAAAACATGGAAAAATTAATAAGTGCGAACTTCTGCCCAGATATTTTTATTAATTGTTCTTATCCTAGAACAAAAGATTTTTCGTTAAATAGTTATAAAGAAATTGAACTTTCTTCTCTTAGAAAAAATGTAGATATACATCTAAATAGCTATGCTTGGACGGCTATCTCAATAGCTAATAGAATGGTAGAGAGTTCAATAAAAGGCAGTATTATTCAGTTCAGCTCCATTTATGGGCTAGTGGGTCAAGATCTTTCAATTTATGAGAATACTGAAATGAAAGAAAACGCTTCTTACTCAATCATTAAAGGAGGAATTAATAATCTAACTAGGTCAATGGGTTCTTACTATGGAAAAAAAGGATTAAGAATAAACTCTATTTGTCCTGGAGCAATAGAAGGGCATGTAGTTGGCAAGGCTGGTAAGCAGAATAAAGAGTTTGTAGAAAATTTTTCAAAGAAAGTACCAATAGGGAGGCTAGCAAAAGCTCATGAGATTGTTGGGCCGGTGTTATTTTTAGCTTCTGAAGCTTCTTCTTATGTTACTGGGTCTATTTTAGTGGTAGATGGTGGCTGGACTGCTATTTAAGCTATTAGTTTATGAATAACTTTTTGATAATAGGAGTTGGAAATCTTGGGGAAAGATCCATTCAGGCTATAAAGGGTGATTTTTTAGATGCCAATATATTTATTTCTGAAACAAATAAATCTCGTGAGAATTACATTAAAAAAAAATATGGTGTGGAGGTATTTTCAGATCAAATTTCTATAGATAAATTAGATTTTATTCATATTTCAACAACTTCTACGGGAAGACAAAAAATAATAACTGACTTAAATTTTGGTGAATCATGTCTAATTCTTGTTGAAAAACCAACGGCAAGCAATTTAAGTGAACTTTTACTGCAAACTTCTAAAAAGAATAATAAAAATTTATTTGTAAATTTACCTAGAAGGATTTTTCCAATTAATATATACCTTAAGAATTTTATTAACAGTCCATTCGAAATAATTGTTGAGATGAATAATTTGAATATCTTTAGCAATATCTCTCATTTTATTGATTTATCAAGATTCTTAGGAGCTAAGGGAGATTACTCAATAGAAGTTAACTCTTTAAAAGAAAAAAAATCTAAGAGGCAAGGGTATATAGATTTTTCAGGGACACTGAAGCTCCTATTCCAGTGTGGGTCAAGCATATATTTAATTGATGAAAATAAAACAGATAAGTCAGTTTTTACTCTTAAAAATAAAGATTTATTTCTACAATATGATGAGTCTCTACCAGAATTAAAGAAATGTGAAGGGATTGATTTAGATTTCGATTTTGACCGTAACAATGTTGCTCCCTATCATAGCCAATTGTTAAGTAAGGTCCTAAAGAATTATCAATCAATGAAGGTCTGCCAACTAACTTCTCTACAGGAAGTAGCTACTGATAACATTAATATTTTTAAGTTTCTTCATAAACATAAAGGTGTAGACCTGGACCAAGATTTGCTTATAAGTTAAATATATTACTTAAGAATATAAAGATAAGTGTTGTCAGGATAAAATAACAAATACACAGAGTTATGAGAGTATTAATTGTTGGTAATGGAATGTTTGTTCGAGGGTCAGGGCAGGATGATTTTGGTACTGTTCTACCAGCTTTAATAGAATATAGTCATACATATAATAAATTCTTGGAAGCAGATGTAGTAGGCACAAATAGTAAAAGCTCCTCTCAGGCAAAACAGAAATTTAATTTAATGAAGAAAATATCTTCATCTTCTTTAAGAGTTAAGTTTTTTCCTACCAATAACCAAAAAGAAACTTACTTATCTTTAATAAAAAAGAACAAATATGATTGTGCAATAGTCTCAGTTCCTGACCACCTTCACTTTAAGATCTCTAAAGCAATACTTAAGAAGGGCATTCCTACCCTCATAGTTAAACCTTTCACCACTTCAGTGAAAGAAGGATTAGACCTAATAAAAATTGCAAAAAACAAGAAAATATATGGTGCTGTGGAATTCCATAAGAGATTTGATAAACAAAATATTTTATTGAAAAACTACATAGAAGAAGGAAAGATCGGTCATCTTCTTTATTCAAATACAGAATATAGTCAGAGAAAGTCTATACCTATAAGTAGCTTTAAGAAATGGTCAAATAAAACTAATATTTTTCAATATTTGGGAGTCCATTATGTTGATTTAATGAGATTTATTACTAAGGCAACCCCAAAAAAAGTTTTAGCTACTGGGCAAAAAAAGTATTTATTATCTAAAAAAATTAATACTTATGATGCTATGCAAGTGATGATTGAATGGACGAAAGGAAATAACTCTTTTATACAATATATATCTGTTAACTGGATAGATCCTGAAAATTCATCAGCTATGTCTGAACAAAAGATAAACTTCATAGGTACGGAGGGTAGGTTAGAAGCTAACCAAAAAGATAGGGGGTTAATGTTTTTTTCAGATTCAGAAAAAATAAAATCAATTAATCCTGACTTTAGTATGGCATTTAAAGAAACTGATAGAGTTACATGGAGGGGTTATGGTATTCAAAGTATCAATACCTTTTTCTCTGATATAGAGAATTTGAAGAATAAAAAAATTTCTTTAAGTAAATTAATTAAAAAAAGACCTACATATGAAGAGGCGTTATATTCCACTTCAGTAATAGAAGCAGTCAATAATTCTCTAAAGGAAGGGTCCCAATGGAAATTAGTAGAATTTAAGTGAAAAAGTTGTGCGCTATGATCCCTGCCAGGATCGGAAGTAGTAGGCTAAAGAAGAAGAATCTAGCTCTCCTAAATGGCAAGCCTTTAATTTCTTACTCGATTAATGCTGCTATAGAGTCTAGCGTTTTTTCAAAGATAGTATTGAACGCAGATGATCGCATCTTTAAAAAAATTGCTGAGAGATATGGAATAGATTTTTACCTACGTCCAGAGTCTCTTGGAAGTTCTGATACTAAAAGTGATGAGGTAGTAGCCGATTTTATGAGAAAGTTTAATAACTTTGATGTTTTAGTTTGGGTAAATCCTATTGACCCATTTACTACCGCAAACGAGATAAGGGAAGTAGTAAACCTTTTTCAGAAAGAAGCCTTAGATTCTTTAATAACCTCAGAAATAAAACAAGTTCATGCTAGGTATAAAGACAAGCCATTAAATTATGATGAAAAAGAAATGTTTGCCCTTACTCAAGACCTTAAACCTATACAGTTATTTAATTACTCAGTTATGATGTGGAATTATGAAACTTTCATGAAAGATTTCGAGAGATATGGATTCGCATTCTTTTCAGGTAAATCTGACCTTATTAATTTATCTTCTAAAAGGATCATAATTAAAACAAAGCAAGATCTAAAAATGGCTGAAATATTAATGGGAAGAGAAAGAAGTGAAGTTGTATACGATAGTATTTTAGACTGAAAACCCACTAAAAAATTATAGAGCCACAATACAATGGTTAAGAAAATAGTTAAAAAGTTTCTGGAATTATTTAATCTTTCTATTTATAAAAAAAGAAATGCAGATGTCATATATTTAGGAGATTGGAATACTCTTAATGAAGATGAAAATGATATTTTTCTTAGATATAAAAAAAGCATGGAGTCTTCGAATTCAAGTAAAAATAATAATTTAGCTAAATTTTCAAGATATTATTTAATGTCACAATTTGTAGAACTAGCAATAAAAAGATCAGAAAAGAAAGAGGATTTAGTTGAGGTAGGAGTTTTTAATGGACATTCAGCAAGAATAATCCATGAACTGATACTACAAAGTACTAAGAAACTATCTCTTCATTTATTTGATAGTTTTGAAGGATTGTCAGATTTTAATCCAAAGGACAAGGAGGGTTCTTCAATAAAGGATGATAACTCAAGGGAAAACTTTAAAAAGCATTTTAGAGCTGATAATAAAACAATTGAAGACCTAGAAAAATTAGAGAACGTATTTGTCTACAAAGGATGGGTTCCAGACAAATTTCAAGCAATTAAAGACAAATTATTTATTTTTGTTCACATTGATGTTGATCTTTATGAACCTACCCTTGAATCTTTAAGGTTTTTTTATCCTAGGTTGAAAACGGGCGGAGTGATAATTTGTGATGATTATAACTCCAAAGAATTTCCTGGAGCTAAAAGGGCATGGGATGATTACTTTAAAAATGATTTAAAAGACTTCTTCTTAACCTTCCCTTTTGGAGGTTGTGCTTTAATAAAAAAAGACTAAATACAGAAAATTTGTCCTTACAAGCTAGATAAGTAAAAATGAAAATCCATGCTATTTTAGATTAAAGACTCTATAATCCCCCTGCGTTCGATTTACCTCTGCTCCAAGATCACAAAAATGGATTTCAAAAAAGATTATATAAATCCTTATAACACTAGATTTGAAAGAGTAAAGTTTGCTGTAAAACAACTCATACCTTTTGGATTAGAGGATAAAAGAGTTCTTAATATTGGTGGGGGAGGTAATAGACACTTAGAAAAGTCTCTTTTAGAGTTAGAATCAAATTCTTCTCCATTTGAAATAGATATGGCAGGAGATAATGATTTATCTCTTAACTTAGATAAGATTGATAGATTGCCTTTTGAAGATAAGGAATTTGATTTTTGTCTTTTAACGGATATCTTAGAACACCTTGAAAATTTTCATTTAATCCTTAATGAGTGTTTTAGAATCACTAAAAAAGCTTTGGTAGTTTCTCTACCAATACCATCGCAGGAATTTACTAGAATAATTTATAATAGAAGATACAACTCTAATGGATTAAATGAAGGTATCTATAGTAAATTTTATGGCTTACCTTTCTTAGTGCCGGAAGATAGACATAGATGGTGGTTTACTTATGATGATGCCATTTCTTTCTTTGAAAATTTTGAAAGTCATAATGATTGTAAAGTATCAATTTTCTCAGACTTACCACAAGTGAATGGTATTCAAAACAAATTGTGGAAATTTTTTCTTCCTAAGAGGATTTATAGAAACCTTTTTTATAATGCTATATGGATTACTATTGAAAAATCTTAATCCAAGCTTTATCAATGCAATTTATTAAATATAAAGAGCTACTAACTTTTACTGGAAATGTCTTTAAGAAAGTAGGTTTAGATAATTTCTCAAATAAAGCTGTTTCTATAGGATTGTGTGAAGCTTCTCTTAGAGGTGTTGATTCTCATGGCATTAGATTACTTCCTCATTATGTCGCCTCCTCTATCTCTGGAAGGAAGAATCCTAAACCAAATTTTAAAATACAAAGTAAGTTTCCAGCTTCTATTACAATTGATGCAGATAATGCATTTGGACATTCTGCAGGTTTTAAAGCGGTAGATGAAGGAATAAAGTCTGCAAAAAAATATGGGGTAACGCAAGTTAATGTTTTCAATTCCTCTCACCCAGGAGCTTTAGCTTCTATGACTCTCAGGGCAGCTAGAAAAGGCTTTATGGCTTTTGCTTTTACACATGCCGATTCTTTAATGCTTTCATATGAGGGTGTTAGGCCTTTTTTTGGTACCAACCCAATTTCTTTTGCTGCACCTAGACTTGAAGAAGAGCCTTACTGTTTAGATATGGCAACCTCATTAATTTCTTGGAATAAGTTAAAGAAATTTCGTGAGGAAGGACAAGAATTAGAACAAAATATAGCCGCTGATAAAGATGGACTTTCTACCACTGATCCCTTGGAAGCTTCACAATTATTCCCTATAGGAAAATATAAAGGTTTCGGTTTAGCCTCAATGGTAGATATTCTATGCGGAGTTAATACTGGTATGAACTTTGCTCGATCTATTCCTTCAATGTTTGAATATGATATGAGTTTGCCTAGGCAGTTAGGACAATCTTATATTGTTATGAGAACTGATTTAACAGTTTCTAAACAACAATTTAAAAAAAACTTGCAAGAATTAACGGATTTAATAAGAAAAGAACCAAGCCAGAAGGGTTCAAAAGTTCTGTGTCCTAATGACCCTGAGATAGCTTGTTCTAGAAGAAGATTAAAAGTAGGGATACCCCTAGAAAAGAATGTTTTAGATGAGCTCAAGCAGCTCTCATTAGACTTAGATGTAAATTTAAACCTTACCTAACTCACACTGGGAAAGAAGTTGATTAAAAAAATTTATTCACTCTTAAGTAAGAAAGCAAAAATTCAGACTTATTTTTTATTTGTTGCACTCTTTTTTAGATCTATTCTTGACGCTGCAGGTGTCGGAATGATTGTACCTTTTATTTCCATGATCATTGCACCAGATGAATTTCTTCAGAATGAATATGTTATTTCTACCATGGCATATCTTGAAATTTCAGATTACAGTAATTTAGTAATAATTTCTTGCCTCGCTTTAACATTATTCTTCCTGCTAAAAAATATAATTTCTAGTTTATTAGCTTATCTGATTGCAAGAGTTATTTTTATAAATAGAGCCATTGTTCAGAAAAACCTTTTTTTGAGATATTTAAATGCTCCTATGACCTTTCACTCTAATATCAATACTGCAGAATTAGATAGAAATATTAAATTTGAAGTGACTAAATTATTTGAGTATTTCAGGCATTTTTTTACTTGCGTAAGTAGTGGACTTATAGCGTTGGCTATCTTAACTACATTGGCTTTAGTTAGCCTAGAATCAGTAATCTTTTTAGGTCTAATAGTTGGAGTATTTGGGCTATTATTTGTAAAGGTAATTGGAAATAGATCGGCAGAGTATGGAAAGATTTTTACAGAAGCACAACTTGATATAAACAAATCTCTAGATGAAGGATTGAAGTCAGTTCTGGAATTAAAACTTTATAACCTAGAAAATCTTTTTGCAGAAAAATTATTTCTCCATGCTAAAGAGCACTCTAGAGCTCACTGGAAGCAAGAAACTATTGCTGTTGTACCGCCTCTATTTTTTGAGCTAGTTTCTATAATCTCTTTAACTGTATTAATAATATTTTTTAATTCTTTAGGCAGGGATTTAGCTGAATATATACCTATCTTTGCAATGTTCGCATTTGCTTTGGTTCGTTTGGTACCTAATGTAACTCTAATTCTGCAAGCTTACCAAAGGATGTTATATGCCAGCGAAGGAGTAAAAGTAATTTTTAATGAATTTAATTCTTTTGATGAAGATATTTATTCAGAAGAAGAGTTAAACGAAAAGTTTTCTTTTTCAAAAATTGAATTTAAGAATGTTGATTTTAAATATCATACATCTACAAACAATATCATTACTAATTTAGAGTGTAGTATCTACAAAGGCGAAAAGGTAGGAATAGCTGGCGTATCGGGCTCTGGAAAATCAACCTTTCTGTCATTATTCCTGGGCATGATAGACCCCGACAATGGTAAAATTTTTATTAATGACGAAAATTTTGAACTTTTTAAGAAGTCTTTTAGAAGTGACATTGGCTATGTTCAACAGTTAATTACCCTTCTAGATGATAGCATTCAAGAAAATGTTATCTTTGGAAGGCTTAATAAACTTCAGAATAATACTGATCAAGTTCTATCGGTACTTAAAAAATCTAAAATTTATGATTTTTGTAATACTTTAGATGAAGGCATAGATACAATGATAGGTGAAAATGGTGTTAGATTATCAGGAGGTCAAAGGCAAAGAATTGGTTTAGCAAGATCTCTTTTTCTTAATCCGGATATAATAATTTTAGATGAAGCTACTTCAGCTTTGGATAGTTCAACTGAAAAGCAGATAATGGAAGATATCTTATCTCTAGATTCAAAAACTATTATTTTTTCAACGCATAAACTCAGAATTCTCGAGAAATTTGACAAAATACTATTTTTTGAACCTAAAGGAAGGGTTTTATCAGGAAAATTTGATGAGTTAATGAAAACTTCAGAAGAGTTTAAAAATTTAGTTAAAAATAACTAGACCATTTATAAAACTAAACAAAATGAAAAATAAATCTAAATGCTCAATAATTATTAGAACTTTTAATGAAGAGAGGTGGATATCTAAATGTCTAAGCGCAATCTATGATCAAACCTATAGTAATTTTGAAATCATCATAGTTGATAATTTAAGTAAAGATAAGACAATTTCTAGGGCAAAGGAGTTTAATGTCGAAAAAGTCGTTGAAATTGAGGATTATTTGCCAGGAAAAGCACTAAATATTGGAATTAGAGAATCGAATGGAGATTATATAGTCATGATTTCATCTCACTGTATTCCTGTTGATAAATTCTGGTTAGAAAATCTTGTAAATTCTATTGAAGAAGATTCTGAATATGCTGGTGTTTATGGAAGACAAGAACCAATGTCATTTTCATCTGCTTCAACAAAAAGAGACTTAATGTTAGTTTTCGGTTTAGATCCTAAGATACAAACTAAAGATGGATTCTTTCATAATGCCAATTCAATTATTAAAAGAGAGATTTGGAATAGCTACCCCTTTGATGAAAAAACAACAAATATTGAAGATAGGTTATGGGGACAGGAGATGATTCAAAATAACTTCAAGTTAAAGTATGAACCTGAGGCAAGTGTTTACCATTACCACGGTATTCATCAAGATGGAAATGAATCCAGGCTTTCAAATATTGTCAAAATAATCCATGAGAAGGGTAAGGACTTCAAAGTAGGAAAAATCGATATAGATCAACTTAAAATTTTCTGCATAGTTCCTGTAAGAAAGTTAACAAAAAGTTTATTTGGAAAGAAACAATTAGACTTTACCTTGGATCATTCAAAGGCTTCGAAATATATAGAAAAAACTTTTGTTAGCTCTTCTGATAAAAACTTAATCAAGTATGTTGAAAAGAAAGGAGTTAATGTAATAAAAAGATCGGATGATCTAGACGGGGAATCAGTATCAACTGACTTGGTGTTAAAAGATGCACTTGAACAAATAGAGCTTGAATATGGTATTCCAGATTTAATAGTCTATTTAGAAGAGACATTCCCTTTTAGAGATACTGATTTAATAGATAAGATGATTATTTCTATAATTGATAAAGGAAATGATTCAATCATTGCAGCTTTCAGAGAGCCAGGTCTAATTTATCATGAACGTTCTTTAGAAGATTTTCAATTAGTTGATAGCGGTAATGTACCAAGAAAATTTAAAGAAAATAACTATATCGCGATAAAAGGGATATGTTGTATAACTCATCCTGAGAGTGTTAGAGAAGGAAGTCTTTTAGGTAAAGATGTAGGGCTTTTTCATGTAGATAACTTACTATCTAGGATTGAAGTTAGAGATGATTTTGATCCTGAAAAACATTTTCATCCAAAGTAAAAGTTGCATAATACTTGTTTAATTCTCATCAGTCCTAGTGAAGTTAGTGAGGCATTGAAGTATAAGAGTCATATAAATTATGAGTCTGTTATCCCTTTAACGCCTGATGCCTATTCTTTTGCTCTCAAAACAAAAAAATTTAAAAAAAATAAGATAATAAATCTTTCTAATTTAAATTTTGAAGATCTACAAAAAAGAATATCTACAAACCTTATTCTTTATGACAAAACGATACTCACAAAAATACTTGATGAGGATTCTATTTCTAAAGCTTTAAGACAGAATTTAACCAGTGAGTTGTATTGTGTTTTAGGATGCATGGAATACTTATATTCCATTTTAGAAAAATATAATAATTTTATTTTTTTAAAAAGGGGATTTCATAAAACTAAGGATTTAGATTTCCTTGTTAGTTCTATATTAGAAAAACTAATTAATGATAATCAAGGTATTTTTTCCTTAATTAGTTTTAAGAAATTATCTAAAAAAGAATCTCTTATACTTTCTTTAAGTAATATTCTTTCAAAAAAAATATTACGCAATGCTAGATTCTTTGCTTCAAGTGGACAGTTCTATAGGATTCCTCTAATTTCTCAAACCATCAAAAAATCGAAAGACTTACTTGAGGTTCAGATAAATTTCCAGGAAAGAAGAAACTTTTTTCAGAATTTAATAGAAGTATTTAGAAATATATATAATTTTTATTCTAACCGACTCTTAACCTTTTATTATTCAGCAACTCAAGAAAATCTTCTTTCAAAAGAACACTTCTTAAAAATTGAAAAAATTTTCAAAGATTCAGGCAATACCAGAGCCAAAGGTCAATTACCTATAATTTCTGAACTAATTAAGAATCAAGTAGAATTTTCTTTAGGCTGTGAAAATTTTGTTGAGAAAATATTTGAGAAAGATAGTCCTCTTTTCTTTATTGCACATCAGATTAGATGGGTAATGATGCCAGAGTTAGCCCAGTTCTTAGAGGATAAGAAAATACCAATTCATTTAATTTCACATGGATCTCATAGTCATTCGTATGATGATTATTCTCTTAATGCTCAAAAATTCTTAGCTAATGGACTCTTGTTTTCAGACTTTTCAAATTATGCTTATTGTCAGTCCCCTTTTTCTTTAGAGGCACTTGATCAAATAACCTCCAAAAAGGAAGTAAGGAAAATCTTTCCTTTAATGTGGGGTAATAATTATTCACAAGAAGAAGTTAAAAAATTAAGAAGAAAAAATTCTGATGTTTTCAAAATAATCTATGCAGGCACCTTTAAACCTTACTGTTTACGTCCTTCTATTTATGAAACTTCATTTGAATTAATTAAAAGTTTGAAGATTCTAATTAATGCTGTAGACCTACTTGACGGTATAAGTTTAACTATAAGAATGCGAGATGAAGATGAGTGCAGCTTAGACTCATTAAAATCTCTTCTGCCAAGTAGTGAGAGCTTGGTATTTGATAATTCAGGTTCGTTTGAAGAACAACTTATTAAACATGACTGCTTGATTAGTTTCTCTTCAACTACATTAGAAGAAGCTTTAAGTTTTTCTATACCAGTGGGTACTTTTACTTGTGACTCCACTTACAAACATTTACAACAAACTAGTTCTTCAGGCTTTATTTATAACCTAACAAAAGAAAACCTTAAAGATCAATTAGTTTCAATGAAAAGCTCAATTAATAGAGATCCTAAATTAGGACCTGAAGATAAGAGTAGAATATTCTGGAATGATGGAAAAGCTGTTAACTTTTACGATTTTCTAACTTAATGGAATTTTTTCACGACACTTATAAGCTTAACAGTAAGTTAAGTAATATCTTTATTGAATTTGAAGAGAAAATACCCCATTTATACAAGCTTTCAGAACTTTATATAGATAATAATAATCCAACTAAAAAGCTTAAGAGAGAGTTCTTGTTTTTAAGAAGGTCATTAGGGTTTTTAAAGTCTATTTTAATAGCATTATTTAGATCTTGTTTTAACCGTAGAACCATTAGTAAGTTTGATAGTGATATTTTATTTGTTTCACCTTATTTAAAAAAATCTAAGAAAATAAATTTTTTTTTCGGCGATTTAGTAAATGACTTCCATAATCTTAATCAAACCACTATTGATTTAAGGATTTTTAATGGAGATACTTCGCTTAGCGATTATTTCAACGAAAAAGATGATCCAAGTTTAAATATATTTCACCTTCCCTGTTTAAGTATTAGAGAAAACCTATTAATTTTTAAGGATTTATTAAGAACTTTTAAAGATATTTCTATAGTAGTCAAAAAGGAAAAAGACCCAGACAAAACACAACTCCTTAGATTAATTAGGAATAGGGTATTTTCGAGGTCCAACTTTTTTAATTTTTATTTATCTGCTCAACTAGATAACTTAATTAAAAGTAATAACTTCCAATTGGCTATAGTAACTTTTGATGGTAGCCCTTGGGAAAGGATCTTTTGTAAAAAGTTTAAATCTTCTAATAAAAGAGGTAGGGTGGCTTTTTATCAGCATGCACCAATAACAAAAAAGAGCTATTTTCTATTTAACAAATATCCAGATTTGTTCAACCCAGATAAAATTTATTGTTCTGGAACAATACCCTATAATATTTTTTCTAATAAAATTTCTTTTCTTAAAAGTATTAATATTTTAGGTTCCAGGAAGCATCAGAGAGAACCCAAGGAAAGAAATTTTTATAAAGATGAATCAGTTTTATTTATTACCCAAGGTTTAAGGAAAGATATTTTTACTCTTTATAAAATAGCTATAAGACTAGCTTTTCATAAAAAGGCAATGAAAACTAAAGTTCTTATCCATCCAGCTGCCAATTTAAGTATATTTTTTAAGGCTATAAATAAATTTTTTGAGTTATTACTCTCTAATTTTATGTGTATTTCTTCTGCGGATGACAATACTTTCTCTAAATCTAAATTTATGGTGTATTTTTCTAGTTCTCTGGCTATAGAAAAGATACCTTTTGATATTAGACCAATACATTTAGAGAATTCATCAAATAATAACCCTTTAAATGAACTTGTACATAAAGGAAATCCAACTCTATCCTGGTGTAGCCAAGCTAAAAACTTTAATGATATTTTGAATATAATTAACAGTGAACCTGATTTAGATTCTATGGATGTAGAGTATAGTAAAGAGAATGCAAAAGTTTTCTCAAAAGCATATTTCGAGCCTTTTCAGTTATCCAAAGAAATTATTTCAGAGTAATAATATATACTTTATAAAAATATGATTGCTAAAGAGATTATTAAAGAAGTTTCACATAATCTTAAAGAAATACTTAGATTAAGGACAAAAAAGAGTAAAAAGAAAGATGGGAGTTTTGTTACTGAAGGTGATATCAAGTGCCAAGACGTTATCTTGGACATCATAAATAGTAAATTTGGAGATTTAAATTTAGAAATAGTCTCTGAAGAGATTAATTCAGAAGATTTTTCATATGATTCAAATAAAAACTACATAGTTATTGATCCAATTGATGGCACTGAGAATTTCTGCACTGGATTAAAAGAGTGGGGAATTTCGTTAAGCACTTACTTAAAAGATAAGCACCATGAGTCTGCTATATTCTTGCCTGAGTTAAATGAGTATCTTATTACAGGTGACTCTTTAAACTATTTTCAGTCAAGAATAGTTGGATTATCTTCCAATCTATCAAAAATTGAAATTGACCAACAAGAACCATATGAAGAATATAGAATAATGGGATGTTGTGTTTATAACATGCTTAATGTAGTTAGAGGTTCTTATAAAAGTTTTAGTAATTTAAACGGCGCTTATTCTTGGGATGTTTTAGCAGGTTTTAATCTTGCTCTTGAGCATGGCTTAGAAGTAGTAGTAGACGGAAAGAAATATGAAGGGCAGTTTTTACAGCCAAATAAAAGATATAGCTTCTCAATACAAAGATAACAAAATCTTTATTATTGGAAAGGGACCTTCTCTAGAGAGCTATCTTTCTTATGATTTTTCTAAATCAATAGTAATTTCTATAAATGACTCTTTTAACGTTATTAAGTCAGACCTAATCTTTATTAATAAACCTTGGTCTTTAAATAATATATCTAAACTGAAAAATAAATACATCTCCTTCTCAGATAATAGCCTTGCTGATACAGCTCTTAATTCAAAAAGTCATCAAATACTAGAAAAACAACCTGAGATTTATGCGGAAGGAACATTAAACATTGATAGTTTTTATGATGAAGGAGTTTCAATAGAAAATCCTTTATTTATTTCTGCGATGAAGGCGGTAATGAAAATAGCTAAGAATAGAGAAAGAAAACTTAAAGTTTATATGCTTGGTTTTGATTTTTATTATGAAGATGAAAGTTCATATACGATCCCATCCCTGGAAGATAAACAAGAAGAAGAGGGACCTTATCGTAGGGCTATTTTAGGCAACCAGGAAAATATATTAATTAATCTAATTAGCTCTTTTACTTCTAGTGATTATTTAGAGATCAATCATGTAGGTGATAAGGCTTATAGCTCAATGAGTACCCAAGAATTTCTTAGTTCTGGAAAACGAAACTTTAAAAAGAAAATCCCTTCCAATACTGAATATCAAGTCAAAATAGTAGCTGAGATTACAACCAACCATCTTGGAAGAAAGGACTTACTGCTAGAAATGATCAGAAGAGCAAAAGAATCAGGTGCTGATTTTGTTAAGGTACAAAAGAGAAACGTTGAAACTTTCTATAGTAAGAGTGAGTTAGACAGTTATTATTTCTCTGATTATGGAAATACTTTTAGAGATTACAGGAATGGTTTAGAGCTTTCTAAAGAAGACTTTATTTACCTAGACGAAGAGTGTAAAAAAATAGGTATAGAATGGTTTGCTTCAATATTAGACAGGGAATCATTAGACTTTATTCTTGAGTTTCAGCCAAAACTTATAAAAATTCCTTCAACAATTTCAGATTTTAGTGAGTATCACGATTATGTAGCTGAGAGATATACAGGGGATATAGTAATCTCAACTGGTTTGACTTCCGTTGATTATGAAGATTATATTCTTAATAAATTCAAAAATAATTCTAAGGTTTATCTTTTACAATGCACATCTTCTTACCCCACTAAAGATGAGGATTGTTCAGTATCAGTAGTCCGTCATTATAGAGATTTATCTAAAGGCAATAATCGTATTATTCCAGGGTATTCTAGTCATGATTTAGGCTCTAGAGCTAGTTGTTTAGCTTTAGCTGCAGGAGCAATGATGATTGAAAAACATGTAAAAATGAGAAGCGTTTTCTGGTCTCATTTTGACTCTGTCTCACTTAGTTTAGAGAATGAAGAGTTTGCAAATTTTGTACAAGATATTAGGTCTGCAGAAATTATCTGCGGAACTGAGGGTAAGGAAATTAAAGCTTCCGAACACCACAAATATAAAAAAGTCTGATTTTATGAAAGTTATTGGTTTAATTCCTGTAAGAATGGAATCAACAAGATTACCTGGAAAGGCTTTGAAAGATATTTTGGGCTTACCAGCAATAGTTCATGTTTATAAAAGATGTGCTTTAGCTAAGGGCTTAGATGATTTATATGTTGTAACTGATTCCAAGGAAATAAAAAAACAAGTTGAGAAACAAGGAGGAAAAGTCCTCTTCTCAGGTGAGCATAGAAATGGAAGTGAAAGAATTCATGAAGTAAGCAAGGATTTAGATTGCTCACATATAATAAATATTCAGGGTGATGAAGTTTTAGTTGATCCAAAACATATAGATCAAATAGTTAGTGAATTTATTATCAATCCAGATCTAAAGTTTATTGTAGGTGTAACCCCATATAATGAAATAGGACTGAAACAAGATTTTAAAGCTGTTTTGGCAAAGAATAATAATTTAATTTATTGTTCCAGAGAGGATATCCCCAGTTCAGCTATTTCTGGGAACAATAAACGATTAAAAGTAGTATTTATATTTGGTTTCACGAAAACCTCTCTTGAAACTTTTATTCAGTGGGATGAAACAGAAAATGAACTTAGGGAACCTAACGAATTTTTAAGAATCCTTGATAACAATGAAGAAATTAGAACTGTACTATTAGATAAAGGTTTCACAAGTCTAGATACAGCAGAAGATTTAAAGAAAATTAGAGAAATCATGAAAAGTGATTCTTACTTCCCTATTTACAAATCTACCTAACATCTGCATTTATGTCTGCAATAGATCTGAGAAAACATGGTCAGTTAGATCATCAGTTAAAAATAAAATTTGAAGAAGTACTAGAAGAGTGTGTTGATCCTTTTCATAAATATATTGAAGATATATCTAGAGGGGTATCAGATAACATTGATTGGTGGGTGAGTACCCCGGTCAGTAGAGATACTCTTTATAGTAATCTTTTTCATAATTTTACGATTCTTTTCTTTTTAAGAAGACTTATTGAAGAAAAAACCCAGTTCCATACGGTTATTATCGATGATATTTACTTAAAGGAAATAATTTTGGAGCTTTTTGAGCTAAACAATAAAGAAATAAGCATTCTTGTAGAAGACGAAGGAAAGTATCAGGTATCTTTTGTTAGAAACCTTTATGAAGTTATGAGATTTCATTTTCTTTTCTTCATTAAATTAATAATTTGTAAATTACTTATAAGAAGAAAAGTCAAAAAAACTGCAATTACTAACGACTTGATACTAATAGACACATTTTTTTTATATTCATTTAAGAACAAAGAAAGGTATTTCGATGGCTTGATGGATAATCTGAGTAAAGAAGACCAAGAGAATATATTCTTTGTTCCATCTATTGTGGAAGAAAAGATACCAGAGATTTATCGTTCAGTTAAGTTCCTTAAATCTAATCCAGATAAATACCTTTTAAAAGAAGAATTTATAAATTTTAAAGACTTAATATTTACTTTTGGTTATTTCTTTAGAAAAAATAAAATTAAATTTGAAAAGATTAAGGTCTTGGAATGTAGTTTTTATAAACTTGTTCATGCAGAGTTATTGCATCTAAACAGATTCCTTATGAGTATAGAAGGCCTTCTCTCATACAGGTTTGTTAAGAATCTAAATAAAAGAGAAATAGGAATAAAGGGGTCTATAAATTGGTGTGAAAATCAACCTATAGATAAGGGATGGAATCTTGGTTTTAACTCGTATTATAAGCATTCTCATAACATTGGATATAGAGGATTAGTACCAGCAAATTATTTCTTAAGTCAAAAATATATTACAGACTTTGAGTTTGAAAATAAGGTCACTCCAAGAGAAATATATACAGTAGGAGATAATAAAGGTTTAGAAGCAAATAGATTTACAAAAAAAACTGAACTCATAGCTGGTCCTGCTTTTAGATTTAAGTATTTGTGGGATGAACTAAAAAGAGATAAAAAAACTGAAAACCAAATCTTTGTTGCTCTTCCAATTACTCTTAATCAATCTATAGTAATAATGGAAGCAATAAATTCTTTAAATTCAGACCTTGGAGATGAAGAAGTTCAATTTTTGATTAAGGCACATCCTGCAATGCAAATATCATTACTTTTAGGTAATTTAAGTTTTTCTATTTCTGAGAATATGACTTTTACATCAGAAGAGGCATCAGTTATCTTAATGAAATCTAGTTTGATCATCTCAGGCATGTCAAGTATTTGTCTTGAGGCTTGTGCTGTTGGCGTTCCTTTAGTAGTTTTTAATGCTTCTGATCTAATCAAATTTAACTCTCTACCAAATAATATATCTAAAGAGATTTGGAGGGATGTCTCTAATCACAAAGATCTTTGTGATGAGGTCAAATTCTTCTTAAATATGGAGCATTCAGATAAGGAAAAGATTTCTTCTTATTCAAAAGAAGTTAAGAAACATAATTTTAAACCTGTTAATAAAGTGACTGTAAAAAAACTTTTAAATTTATGAATACAAATGAACCATATTTTTCAGTGATAATTTGTTGCTTTAATTCTGAGAATTTTATAAGAGAAACAATAGACTCCGTAATAGACCAGTCTTTTAAAGACTGGGAGATAGTTTTAGTAAATGATGGATCAACAGATAAAACTGAAGCTATTGTTAATGACTATGTGTCTAAAGGGGTAAATATAAATTATTTTTTTCAAGAAAATAAAGGGTTTGCTAACGCAAGAAATAAATGCGTTGAATTAGCCAAAGGGAAATGGATAGTCATTATTGATCATGACGATATTTGCCTAGCAGATAGACTTAAAATACACAGAAACCAAATTTTAGATAATCCAAATTGTGGTTTCTTCTTTGGGAATACTGTTCATTTCTCTTTGGAAAATAAAGAGATCAAAAAACATTTTGATATCTTTAATATGGAAGATATAGATTTAGATAAAGGGAATGTGTCCAAATCTTTAATTAATTCAGGTTGTTTTGTTGATTCAGAATCCGTTATGTTTAAAAAAGAAATTGCTCTTGATAATGTTAAGTTCAATGAATCATTTAGTTATATAGCTGACTATGATTTCTTCATAAGAATGGGTACTCATACAAGATTTTCTTATACATTAGATGTCTTATCTAAATGGAGAGTACACAAATCTCAAGCTACAGAGAACATGCAACTAACTTATAAAATAGAGACTATTAAACTCCTTATAGGATTTCTTTGGGGCAAACAGTTTAATTTTATTTTTAAAATACAAATAGCTTTGAAAATAGTTAAAGGTCTTTTGAGGCTAGTCCTGAGGCCAAGATCATGAACGGCAACGACTTCAATGCTTATTATTTTTCTCACGCTAGAACTGCGCTGAAATATGGATTAATAAGCCTGAACATAAGGGAAGGAGCTGAAATATTCATACCTGATTATATCTGTGATGTAGTGTTACATCCCGTAGAGCAGCTAAAATTAAAACCTATTTTTTATCCTACTTTGGAAGATCTTACTCCAGAATGGGATTTTTTAAAGAATGAAATCTCTTTAAAAACAGCAGCAATCATTATGGTTAATTTTTTTGGTCAACCACAAGAAATAGAAAGGTTTACTAGTATGACCAAAGAAAAAAATATCTATTTAATTGAAGATAATGCTCATGGTTACGGAGGGTATTACAATAAAAAATTACTAGGAACTTATGGAGATATAGGAATTTCATCTCCTAGAAAATTTATGGATACTGCTAGTGGAGGCATACTCTATACAAAAAAAGATCTTGATTTAGGTAATTATAATTTTGAACAACTGAAGATAAAAAAAAGAAGTAAGGTCAAGGATCTCATCAATAAATTTCCTGAATTTAAAAGAGAGGTCAGCAAGCTACTGAATTCAAGGCCTGCTTATGAAAAACAAGAGACTTTTGAAGAGGAGCCTATTGGGGATTATTACATCGATAAAAATTCTTTAGATACTATTTTGAATAAAGATATCCAATCCTTTTCAGAAATGAGAAGAGAAAAATATTTCTTTTGGGAAAAGTTTTGTAAAGAAAGGGGGTTTAAACCAGTTTTTAAGAGTATTCATCCAGAAGCTAACCCCTGGTGTTTTCCAGCTTATGTTCCAAGTCAAAAAGAGGCTATCGAGCTTTTTGATTGGGGTTGGGAAAATGGCGTAACAATCTTTTCTTGGCCAACTCTTCCTGTGCAAATGAGAAAGAGTCCTTCTAGGGTATTAGAGAGGTGGAAAAAAATGGTCTGTTTTTCAACCTCTTTTTAGATTATATGAAGATAGAAATTTATAATGACTTTGATCAATCTCTAAAAAAACTTTGGAAAGACTTTGAAAAATTGAGTACATGCACTCCTTTCCAATCTTTTGATTGGCTTGATCATTGGCAAAAAAGTGTAGGAGATCCTTTACTAAAAATCACTCCCTGTATTGTTGTTATTAAAGAAGATAAAAAAGTAATTGCTTTATTGCCCTTGGGTACAAGGAAGCATTTAGGAATCCACCTTCTAGAATGGCTAGGAGGAAACAACACAGACTATATGTGCCCATTAATTTCTAAAGGTAGTAATTTATTTATTAATGATTTCGAAGACATATGGGATAAGACATTAGAAAAAATTAAACCACTAGATTTAGTATCTTTAACCAAACAAATGGACTTCAAGAAAAAAAATCCTTTTGTTTCACTTTTAGAAAATAAGGTCTTAATGAATTCTTACCAGTTAATTTTAAAAGGAAATTGGGAATCCTTTTCCAAGGAAAGTCTTTCTAAAAAGGTTCTTGCAGATTCTAGGAGGCAAAGAAAAAGAATTTCTGAATTAGGTGTGCTTTCCTTCAATATTGCTAAAAAGAAAGAGGAGGTAACAGAAATTACTAAAATTATGATAGAACAAAAGAGTAGAAGGTATATAGAAACAAGGAGTTGGGATATGTTTAGTATCGAGGAATACAATAACTTTTACCTTAATTTAGAAAAGAAACTAGGAGAGATTGGTAAAATACATGTTTCTTATTTGTCATTAGACAATGAAATTATTGCTACTCACTGGGGGTTGTTGTCATCTGATACCTTCTATTATCTTATGCCCACACATAAGAGTGAAGGTTGGGAAAAATTCTCTCCAGGTAAATTACTTTTAGAGTTTTTAATACAGTGGTCTTTAGACAATGATCTTAGAATATTTGATCTAACTGTAGGTGACGAACTGTATAAGAAAAAATGGTCAAATAAAATCTCTCCTATTTATGAGCACATCAGCGCAGTTTCGTTTTCTGGAAATATTTATCTACTTGCTAAAAGAGTAAAAGAGTATATAAAAACAACTCCAGTTATAGGGAGTGTAGTAAAAAGAATTTATAACTTTTTTAGGTAGTAAAGTGAAAGAAACTGTAAAAAAAGTAGTTAAAAAGAGGATAAGGGGACTTAAACACTCAGTTAATTACTTATTTCTTAAAGAAAATTCTCTAGTCATTCTTCTTTATCATAGAGTTACACCTAATAAAGAAGTAAATTCATTAGGGACTGTTATAACTTCTGATCTATTTGAAGAACAAATGCAATATCTAAAGGGAACATATGAGATAGTCAGTCTTTCAAAGTGTTATTCTGAAGGAGTTAAAAAGAGTAAAAAACTCAGGGTAGCTATAACTTTTGATGACGGTTACTTTGATAATTTTAA
>CEUS01030874.1_pt1 | contig 58509 bp, 60 predicted proteins | sample 427031 | NCBI WGS metagenome assembly CEUS01 (sample SAMEA2622837, study PRJEB7988) | marine metagenome | biome: marine biome (ENVO:00000447); feature: marine epipelagic mixed layer (ENVO:xxxxxxxxx); material: "saline water (ENVO:00002010), including plankton (ENVO:xxxxxxxx)" | depth 140 m
ATAATCAAGATAAATAGTTACAAAAAAAACAAACCCGGTATCGATTAACCGGGTTTGTTTTTATTTCAGTATCTTTTATTAAGAATCTGACTTAGCAGCTGCCCAAATAACCAAACCGAAAGCGGCTTTGTTAATTAAGTCTGCAAAGTTATAAACAATATTCATAATTTGAATACCGTCAGTAACTAGATCAAAGTTTCCAATTACATAACCAATTGGATATATTGCCCAACCGATAAGTACGATTAGTTTTAGCGAATTAAAAGCTGATTGAACAGCAGCATTTTTACTGTCAGAACTAGCTTTAGCAGCACCACCAGCAAAAATTAGGTAAACAACGTATAGCCAACCAACCATTCCGATTATAAATCCGATAAGGTTTAGGCTAGACTCTAATTCACCAATCAATCCACCAATCAACATAACAGCAGATCCTGCAAGGAGCTGCCAGAATAAAGATGAGGTAACTTTACCTACAACTTTAAGTATTAGATAGAATTCAACAATTTGAAGCGGTACAGTTACTAGCCAATCAACATATCTTAGAGAAGTAAGTTGATCGTATCCAGAAGCTGCAGAAGCTGCCCAAACTGAACTATCTCTCATTGTCATGTAGTGGAAAAAAGCAATAAATGTTACTAATCCAGCTACTGTGACTGAAGTTCTCCATTTAGCTGCTACTTCTCCTCTTTCAAAGAAAAAGAAGACCGAAGCGCATAGCATCGATGCTGTTCCAAAGTAGAAACTAAACTGAGTAAGCGTCATCAAGTCCATATAACCTCCTTTAATGACATTACCGTAATTACGTTATGGACTATTTTAGGACTAAATAAGATAAATTTCCATTTACTTCTATTTTCAATTAATAGAAAAATGTAATTATTAAGGGGATAATTAAAGAATATTGATATGGATTCTATTCAGTATAAATGTGTTAAATGTGGCAATGGAAATTATGAAGAATTTCCTGTTTCCACAACCGGTGGATTTTTATCAAAAATATTGAATATGCAAGCAAATAAATTCAAAGCAGTAGCATGCACAAAATGTGGTTATACTGAGTTATTTAAAGGTGCCAAAGCGGGAGTTGGGGAAAGTATTTTAGACATATTTACTAATTAATAGGAATAATTAGCACATTTTTCACAAACCTTTTCAGGGATAACCCCAAGCTTAATAAGACTTGCGAATACTTTACAACCAAAACAGAAGCCAAGAGCAGATTCTAAGAACGCAAAAATCATAAGAATAATTAACAATCCCATTGATAGTTCCTTCATTCCTAATACTAAGAAAAATAATATAAGCGTAGAAAAAGCAAGGCCTATTGCTTGAGCAAATCTTTTTGGAGGACCAGGTACAATTTTTTCATTAAATTTTAAATTTGGAACTAATATCTTGGTGACAAATATTGCCAAAGGGCTCCATTTAGGTCCAGATGAAACCCTAGCTAAGAATCCTATTGCTAGAAGTAAATTTAATAAAGGAGCAAGTCCAGAATCTAATTGAATGGATATTAATGTAATAAAAGATAATATAAAGACTCCTGCCGCTACCAATCTAGCTGAAACTTCATTAACAGTTTCTGGGAATTCGAAGAACCTATTTATTGCCGGTTTTATCATATTGCCTCAATCGATGTTTGGTTGCGGAGTTGTTCTAAGATACTCTTTTATTATCCTATGACCTTTTGGAAATTTTTCTGGAATATCTTCAGTCGCTACAGCAGGAACCACTATGCAGTCTTCTCCATATGCCCAATCGGCAGGAGTTCCAACTTGGTATTTTGCAGTTAACTGTAAAGAATCCAAAACTCTTAATATCTCTTGAAAGTTTCTGCCAGTGGAAGCGGGATAAGAAATTATAAGTTTAATATTCTTGTCTGGACCTATTATGAATACTGACCTAACAGTTAGAGTGTCATTAGCATTTGGGTGAATCATGCCATATGAATTTGCAATTATTTTGTCAGGATCAGCAACCATAGGAAATTCAACAGATGCATTTTGAGTCTCATTCACATCTTTTATCCATTGATTATGAGATTCTATTGGTTTAAGCCCTTCTTTTGTGCCTACACTTAGAACTAAAACTTTAGTATTACGTTTCTCAAATTCATTTTTTAGGTTAGCAACTCTTCCAATTTCAGTAGTACATACAGGCGTAAAATCTGCTGGATGAGACATTAATACAGTCCATTTATCTTCTATCCATTCATGAAAATTAATTTCTCCTAATGTTGTATTAGCAACAAAGTTTGGTGCTTTATCTCCTATTTGTAAACTCATTTTTCTCCTTCCAGAAATAAAAAAACCCCGAATTTTCGGGGTTTCGATTCTATGTCTTTTATTACTTATTTATACTAGACACGACTTGTTACCCCGTTGTCATCCTGACAACAGCAACAGCAACAAGTTTGTGTTAAGTAAAATTTCATAACAAGGGAATTGTATTATATAAAAAAATTAATTCAAGTCCCTTGTTATGTTTTATAAATTATTTAGTCTTGGCCGGTTCTAATCAGCTCTATTCCTACTGCGATTGTAGTTAAAGTTAAGCCAAAGTAATAGACAGCTATAAGCCCTCCATCATAGAAGAAAATTGACCCAACAACTCCAAACAATCCGATTATCATATATGATACAGAACTAATAACGTGAACACTTTTTTTCATGTATAATCCTGCTCCAAGTAAAGCCAATCCAAGAGCAAATATAGCAGTTGCACCTCCTCCAGCGGTCGCCGCAAGAACTAGTAATGCAGCGGCACTTGGAATCATTTCCGCACCTTTAGAAGCTGCTTGGGCTGCTGCTGAAAAAGCACCTGTTTCTACGCCCTGCCCAGCAAACCCCACAAGCAATAATATTCCAGCCATATACCCATATGCTCCATCTGTATATTTTGATTTTAGACTTATTAACCCTACAGTTAATATTGCATAAGCTATACCAGCGAGTACCATCCATAGGCTTACTGCATTTGCACTTTGGCCTAGTTCTGCTGCCAAACCTGCGTATCCACCTTCATATTCACCTGGAGGACCAGCTGCAAACATTGGAGATGCCGCCCAACATGCCATTCCTAAAATTGGAAAAATAGCTAATACCCATCCTGTTATTTTCGAGTTCATAATTAGACTCCTTTTTAGTTTATTGATTTAAGGCTAGTTTTTTCCTCTAAATTTGGGTAATTTGTATGATTAATCAGTCTTTTTATTAACAATTAATCTATTTATGAATAAAGTTTATCCAACTGCATTAGTGTTAAGCATTTTATACTTAATTGCTTATGTATTATTAGCTAATTTAGGTATTCTTTTTCATTTTGAAACTGCTTCTGAGCCCATTGGTTCAGTCTCAGGTTGGTGCGAGAGAGTAAGTAAAAGTATATTTAGGGAGCCAGCAAATGCATTAAGCAATCTTGCATTTATGGTTTCAGGGCTAATGATGCTAAGAATCTTAACTAAAGATAGGCAAGATTCAAAAAATACTTTTATTGGGTTAAATAGACTTAGTGTGTTGTACGCAGGGGCGACAATTTTTCTTGGCCCTGGCTCTATGCTTATGCATGGAACTCATACCGAATGGGGAGGGTGGGCAGATAACCTAAGTATGATTATGTATATAGTTTTTCCTTGGCTTTATAACATCAAAGAAATGAGACGTTGGGATTATAAAAGATTCCTTCAGGCATATTTTTTAATTGTCGTTGTTTATGCAATTGCAAGATGGTTTTTTGGAGGAAGGTTAGGAATTGGTCTGGATCTATTTGGTCTTTCTATTGGTCTCTGGATTATTTCTGAGTCTCTTTATAGGTTCTGGACTCCTAGATTTAGATGGGCTTCTGGATTTGTAGGCTTTATTGTTGCAGCAGTTTTTGGTATTACTCCTGTGGAAATATTTACTGACTTAAGAGAATATTGGTGGATAATTCTTTTTTGGATACCAGCTATATTTTCTAATCAACCACCTAGAATAAATAGAAATTATTTTCCTTGGTTCTTTTTAGGGATGGGTTCCTTTTTGCTGGCATTTGCAATTTGGCTACAGGGTCAGCCAAATGACCCTTCTTGGTTTACTGATATCATGTGTTATCCAGATTCATGGTTGCAACCACATGCATTTTGGCATCTTATAACTGCTTTTTCAACTTGGTCTTTTTTTCTATTTTTTAGAACAGAAAAATCACAAGAAAATAATTAATTTATATATGATTTTACATTGAATTCTTTTTCAAATTTTTCCCATGTTTTCTTTGGTAATATACTAGTGGCACTTTTGTAAACTTCATCAAACTCTTTTTTATTTGATGGACCAGTAAGCACGATTCCATTTCCGTTAACCGGAGCATTTAAAACAAATTGAATGGCTAAGTCTCTAATATTTATTCCTTCATTTTTACACCATTTCCATATTTTATGTGCTCTTGGAAAAATTTTTGGATCAGTTGGTCCGCCAACTAATGATGGAGGAAGTTCGACATTTGGATTATTTGTTGATTCATTAATTTTGGGTTCTGGTCCTGCTAGAAGAGAGCCATTTAATGGTCCTGCTAGTATTATTCCGACATCTTTCTTGAGTGCTAGAGGTATTGTGGTTTTCTCTAAAGATTGCGATAGTAATGTGTAATCTAGAAAAGAAAGAACTATATCCATCTCTCCGGTTTCAATTGCACGACGATGAAATTCATGTTGCCTTATTCCGATTCCAATATGACCTATCCTTCCCTTGGATTTCCAATCTACCAAAATATCTAAACAATCCCCTAAGGGTGTTTCAATGTCATACCTAGGACCATGAATTAATATAGAATCTATATAATCTGTTTTAAGAAGTTTGAAACTATTTTCAAGGCTCCATATTGTTGCCTTTTTAGAAAAATCTCTTAAGTATTTTGGATGAGATCCAACCTTAGTTTGAAGATAAACTTTTTCTCTTAACCCATTGGATAATCCCGACCCCACTCTTTGCTCACTTAGTCCATATTCAGGGGAGGTATCTATAAAATTAATTCCTTTTTCTACGGCATACTTAATTGTTGTTATTGCTTCTTGGTCAGGCCTTTTAGGATTACCAAGATATCCACAGCCTAACCCGAGTGATTTGGGTTTCATTTCTGTACGACCTAGTCGCCTAAATTCTAGTTCTGACATTTTCTTATTTATAATTATTTAGCCGATATTATATAGTAAATTAATGAAGTATTTATCAATTTTTTTCATAATAAGTTTTTTTATAATTGGTTTGGCATGTTCCTCTAATGAAGAAGCATTTAACCCAATAGATAAAATTTCAGACCAAGGAAAGAATTACATAATTGAAGATTTTAAATCTATAGGATTCAAAAAAAGTAACGAATATAATGTTGAAGAACTTCCTGGGGCGATTTCTGCATATTTTGGATTTATAAAAAATGAATTAGGTGACTTTCAAGATTATGAAATAAGGTTTTATAGTAATCACGATGAGGCTATAAAATTAGGCAGTAAGTATGCAGATAATATTGTAGGTGAAAATGCCTGTGTTAAAAAAGATTGTTCACTTTGGTTAGAAAACTTAAATCAAAGACAGCAGATTGATGGTGGGCCTTCAATTATGGAATCAATGGCTGGAACTCGTAATGCAAAATACAAAAGTTATGTGATTTATAATAACTTGATTCTTTTTTGTCCAGGAAATGATGAAGACGATTCTATGAAAAATTGCACAATAGTTATTGATAAGTTAGAAAAAAAATAAATTATCTATTCGATGTAAATATTATTAGAAATTTAATTAAATTGATGGTGGAGCTGAGGAGGCTCGAACTCCTGACCTCTTCGATGCCATCGAAGCGCTCTACCAACTGAGCTACAGCCCCATTTGAACCTAGAATGAGGGGATTTATATAGATATTACCACAAGTTGTACCCCATCTTTATTCCAAATTTTTTACTATAATTGTGCAAGCTTTTAGGGCTTCATTTTGATTATAACCTGGGCATAATAATATAAAATTTCCATAAATTACATATGCTTGATATTTTGGAATTGGTATTCCATTTCCAGCTCCTCCAGCAACATTAGAAGGCTCGGAAACTTTTTGCCTATGTTTTAAATTTTCTAAAAAAAATGAGCATTCTTTTTTTATACAACCATTTTCTCCACTAATATTTTTTGCATATTTTTCTCCGTTTTCAACAGCACTTTTATGAGATTCGTAAAATCTAATTTCATAGTCATTGGGCTCACCTTGGTCATTTTTAATAAATCCATAGTATGCAGAAATTGCATTAGGTAAATTTTGTACATCATATTCTACACTCTGCTTAAATTTTATCTCTTTAAAATCTTTAACAGTATAATTTTTATCTGAGTCAGTTATTTTTTCTATTAGTATGAATTCTGGCTCCGAAGCACATGAAGTTAATGTGATCGCGAGAGTTAATATGGCAATAATTTTTTTCATAGTTTGGGTAATATGTTTGGTATGTATATGCTATTCACTTTCAATGGAAGGCTCTAATTTAGAAGCAATGGAATTACAATTCCTTTTAGCAATTTCTTGAGTTCTACCTTCGCATAGAATGACCACGTTTCCATAAATATAAAATTCATTAAATTTTGGTTGACCGCAATCAGCACTATTCTTCCATGTATTAAATTGATCCCCAATGCATAACCTTGCATCCCGTAATCCTTCTTTCCATCTGGGGTTATGTGTTTTTTTTAGTTTTGCATTAGGACCTACACGCTCTTCTGCATATTCTGCTCCATAATTTATAGCATCTTCATGGGAGTTATAGAATCTTAATTCATATTCCACAACCTTTTTCCCTTTCCCATCTTCTGCGGGTTCATTAAATCTTATAAATCCAAAATATGCACTCAATGCTTTTGGTAATTCTTCCACTTTATATGTCTTATTCTTCTTTAGTCCCACAGAAGTAAAATCTTCTAATTCGAATTGCTTAGTTTGGGGGGTAATTTTTTCTATCAGAGGCTCATCAATTTTTTCTGAAGAGCAAGAAATTGTCGCCATAAAACAAGTTATTACTATTGCTATAAAAATTTGCTTCATTCTATTTTATTTCTGGATATGAATTCCAAGGTTCTTCTGATTCTATTAATTTAGCAAAAGCAAGGATCAGATTTTCTTGCATTAAGTCGCCTACGACCTGCATTCCTATGGGTAAGTTGTCCTTACTTCTTGAAACAGGAATGCTTGCTGCAGGGTTTCCAGTGAGATTAAAAATATATGTGAAGGGAGTCCAGTCCCAAAAAGGGCTATTACATTTATTGCCATTAATCTCTTCAGGATATTCATTAATTTTAAATGGCTTAACTGCTACAGTAGGTGTAATTAATAGATCATAATTATTGAAAATGGATTGGGTATAATTTCTGTATTTTCCAATATTATTTAGTGCTTCGAATAATAACGATCCTGATATATCTTTGCCATGCTGAATGTTGGTTCTGAAATAATCCGTAAGACCTTCTCTATTTTTTTTATCATCAATTAAATGAGGTGTCATAAGGTAACTTCTTGAGCACCAAAAATCGTACCAAGTTCTAAATAATATCTCTGATTCATCTGGATGGAAGTCTATTTCTTCTACCTCAAATCCCATCCCTTCAACTTTTTTGACGGTTTTTTCTACTGACTCAATCACTTCTTTGTCAGCTACAGCTCCTCCAATACTTCTAGAAAAAGCTATTCTTGTACCTTTCAAATTAGTATCGGCAAAGTTGGTAAAAGTAGGATTTTCTTCTCGTATAGTCCCGTTTTCTCCATCCTTGTGAAATCCTGACATAACCTCTAGTAATATTGCAGAGTCCGTAACATCTATAGACATAGGGCCTGTGGTTGAAAAATTTATTTCATTCCACTTTGTATTATTATGTACTCTTCTTGGTATTCTTCCTTGAGTAGGCTTGATCCCAAATATTCCACATAATGATGCAGGAATTCTAATAGAACCTCCCCCATCTGATCCCTGAGCAATTGAGGTCATGCCTGAACAAATACTTACCGCAGATCCTCCGCTAGATCCACCAGGAGTGAGTTTGTCGTTCCATGGATTTCTAGATATTCCAAAAACTCTATTTTCAGTTGTGCCAGCATTACCGTATTCTGGAGTATTAGTTTTTCCTATTATTATTCCGCCAGCAGACTTAATTCTTTCCACCGAAATGGCATCTTCTGTAGCCACAATATCTGCCGGTATAGACCCAAAAGTGCATCTCATATTTTTTACAGGCTCAAGGTCTTTTATTGGAACGGGTATTCCATGAAGAGGACCAAGATCTTCACCTTTCATAATAGAATTTTCTGCTTCTTTTGCCTTTTTTATTGCATTTTCTTCATCTAATGTAATATAAGCCCCAAATCTTGAATCCAAAGAATTAATTCTTTGAAATGTTTCATTTATTACCTCAACCGGAGAGATCTCTTTAGATGAGATCATCTCTCTTAACTTATTGATAGGTATATATCCTATATTTTTCATTTAGTCCCCCTTAATTTCCTATAGATAAAGCTAAATCAGAACAATTTTGTTTTGCATAGGTTAGATCTAGTCCAGTGCATAGGATAATTGTGTTTCCGTACACTATGTAATCAAGATATTTTGCCCTTACTGTGTTGGCACTGCTCCCTTTATAACTTTTATCACTTCTGGTTCTTCTGTCTTGAATTCCTTCATTCCAAGATGATAATGATTTTTTTAATATCGCGTCTTCTCCGATTACCTCATCCACATATGAAATTCCTTTATCAACAGCTAGCTGGTGGGTAGGGTAAATTCTTATCTCAAAATCAAGAGCTTTGTCAGCATCGTTTTTCCAAAAACCAAACCAAACTCCATCAGCACTCTCCAATTCTGAAACATCATATTCTTTATTTATTTTAAAGTCAGAATCTAAAAAATTATCTATCGAATAAGTTTTGCCATTGTCAGTAAATTTATCTAGAGTAATTTTTATTTCTTCCGCTTTGGTGCCACATCCGTATGCAAGAAATAATAAAATAATTATCGAAAAAATTTTCTTCATTTAGCACCTTCTTTAAAATCATTTTATATCTATAGAATAATTTTCGGAAACACGGCTTATTTTTATGACAGGACGCAATATGTTGAATACTTTATTTAATATATAATTAAGTAAATGAATTTATTTGAATACAGTGGCAGAAAAGAATCTCTCTCATCATCTCCTTTATCCTCAAGAATGAGACCCAAAACTCTTGATGAATTTATTGGACAAGAGCATATCCTAGGAAAAGGAAAAGTTTTATATAATCTTGTAGAAAATAAATCAATTCCATCTATGATATTTTGGGGTCCTCCTGGAACAGGAAAAACAACTTTGGCTAAGATAATAGCCAAGCAATCGGATATGAATTTCAGGGCACTCTCAGCTGTATCGTCAGGACTGTCTGATATCAGAAAAATTTCCGATGAAGTTATTTTTCAGAGAACTACATCATCAAAAAAAACTATACTATTTTTAGACGAAATTCATAGGTTTTCAAAGAGTCAGCAAGATTCATTGTTGCCTTTAATTGAAGAAGGAATATTAATTTTAATAGGAGCTACTACCGAACACCCTGGCTTTTCTATAATTAACCCTTTAATTTCGAGGGTAAAAATTTTTAAATTTAACCCTCATGATGAAAAGTCTATTAATAATATATTGAATAAAATTATCAAAAACAAAGAAGAACTTCTTAAGTATTCTGACATAATTATTGAAGAAGACGTTTTGAAAATATTATCAAAAGGTTGTGGGGGTGATGCTAGAAAAGCAATAGACACTCTTGAGTTGGCAGTTCTTTCTTCAAAAACAATTAACAATAAAAAATTAATATCAAAAAATACAATTAAAGAATTGCTGAAAAATAATTTTATATATGACAGGCAAAGCGATAATCATTACAGTCATATTTCAGCATTTATAAAATCTATAAGAGGCTCCGACCCTAATGCTGCTGTATATTATTTAGCAAGAATGTTGAAAAACGGAGAAGATCCATTATTTATTGCTCGCAGGTTAATAATTAGTGCTTCTGAAGACATAGGTTTGGCAGATCCCAATGCAATGTTAATAGCAAATTCTGCTTTCGAATCAGTTAACAAAATAGGTATGCCAGAAGGCAGGATTCCTTTGGCAAATGCAACTATATATTTATGTTTGGCAGAGAAAAGTAACTCATCATATAAGGCTATAAATTCGGCACTAAATGAAGTAGAAAAAAATCCAATAAATGATATCCCTTTGCACCTAATGAATGCTGACACAGCCTTAGATAAAGAATTAGGAATAGGAGAAGGATATACTTATGATCACGATTCAAAAGAGGGATTTATAAAAAAGAATAACTTCCCTGAGAAAATTCAAAATAAAGATTTTTATAAGCCCAATAAAAGAGGTATAGAGATAAAACTTAAGGAGAGGTTTGAAAGGCTTTGGTTATCTGAATAATTAATTTCTTTTGAGTCTTCCCATTACACTAAAAATGATCGCAATTATTCCAAAACCTGCGGATAAAATAAATGAATAATTCATCGCATTTGATAATATTTTTATCTCTTCATTTGATCCATTTATAAGTTCTCCTATTTGAACATTTAACCCATACGAAATCAAAATAGAGGTAATTAAAATAGTAGATATTGAAATTCCAATTACACTTCCAATATTTCTTATAAGAGCGTTGAATGCACTTATAAGACCATGGTGACTAGTAGGTATTTTTTCTAAAGTCTCACTAGTATTTGGAGCCATCCAAAGCCCATTTGAAACTCCGTTTATAAATGATATTAATAGTATATATATCATAGGAGGATCGCTTCCTAAAATAACAAATATTATCCATGTTGTAGTTAGGAGCAATAGTCCGCTTAATATAAATTTTAGAGTCCCAAATTTATCTGATAATCTTCCACCTATGCTGCCTGCCAATGACATTCCCAATGCATTTAAAAAAATCAGAATTCCTGTAAGCCCTACGCTGTATTTTAGGACTATTGTTGAATAGAAAGGAATTATAAACCAAAAAGGGCCATTAGAAGTAAATCCAAACAGTCTAGCTAAAACAGCAAAAGAAAACCTCCAACTTGAAAACAGGCTTAAATCAAACATTGGGTTTTCACTTTTGATTTGAGATCTTATGAAGAGATAAATAAATGAAATGCTGGTTATCCATATCAACCAATACAATGCAGAGGTATAAGAAATAGCAAAAGGATTAGATATATTTAATATGATAAGAATTATAAATAATGCCGAATAAATAGCACCTTTGAAATCATACTTTATTTTTTCTTTTCTAGGAGACCCAATTAATTCATCGCTTAGGATATAACTTGCTAATATAAATCCAATTAAAGTAGGAAAAAACATAATCAAAAATATGTATCTCCAGCCAAAAAATTCTGTTATCTGACTACCCACTAATGGCCCAGCTATTCCACCTATCCCAACAGCAAAAGTAATCATTCCAAGCCCTCTTCCTTTTTCATTATCAGGAAAAACTGCTAGAACAATTGCCATAGTTACAGCTTGAAGCATTGATGCACCTAAGGAACCTACTATTCTTCCAGAAAGGAGGAGTGAAATATTAGAGGAAAAAAAACATATTATCGCTCCTACTGCAAATAAAGACATGCCAAGTAATTGGATTTTTCTTCTACCAGTTATATCAGCTAATTTCCCCAATGGAAGTAATGTACTGCTTACGGCAAGACCACCAATAATTGTCACCCAAGAAACTACTCCTAGGCTAACAGCAAAATCTTCAGCTATTTTTGGCAATATTACATTTAAAGCTGAAGCATCCATCACCATTACAAATAATGATAAAGAAACTACAATGAACGCTTTCCATTTATATTGCATTTTGCCTCTATTCGTTTAGATTATCCCAAACAGATAGAGGGGATGCGGCATGTAGACCTGCGTCAACAGGAATGACAGCACCAGATATCCATCTTGACTCTTCAGATGCTAGAAATACCACTGCCCATGCGACATCCCAAGCATCGCCTTCAGTCCCTAATGGCCCCGCCTTTCTTCTGAGTTCTCTAATATCTTCAGGTATTTTTTTTATTGAATTAGGAAAAGATCCATGTACATGCCCAGGCGCCAAACAGTTTACTCTAATTTTTTGTCTTCCATGATGAACTGCCATAATTCTTGTTAAATGTGATATGCCTGCTTTTGCAACTGAATATGGAACATTTTTAGAGCCCCCAGCTCTTATAGCATCAATAGAAGAAATATTTATTATGGAGCCTCCTCCAGATTCTGACATTATTGGGACCGCATGCTTAGACATCATTACAGCACTTTTCAAATTAGAATCTATTGATTTTTGCCAACTTTCTTCTTCAATTTCTGTAACCATTCCACTACCAACACTACCAACATTATTGAATAAAATATCAATCTTCCCAAATTGGTCCAAGCATTTATCTATAATTGATTTACACCCATCTTCTCTTGTGCAATCTTCTACAACAATAAATCCTTCTCCACCCTCATCTTTAATTTGACTTAGAGTAGAGTTTGCCCTTTCAGGATCTATGTCGTTTATTAATATTTTTGCACCTTCTCTTGCCATTAATATTGAAGATGCTTGGCCAATTCCAACAATTTCACCACGAGTTCCTGCTCCAGTTATTAAGGCTACTTTATTTTTTAATCGATCAGTCACAATCAACCTAGCCAAGGTTTTGGAGGAAATGCATATATGTCAGTGACCACATCAATAACGCAGGGCTGATTTGAGTCAACAGCCTCTTCAATGGCTGATGAAATTTCTTTTGGATTTTCTACTCTAATGCCTTTTGCACCTAAACTCTCAGCAACATTTTTAAAATTAGTCTCTTTAAATTTCCAAAGATCTCCATGATTATGAGAAAGTTTTCCTCCATATGCTTTCTCGTTTACTCCAATCTCTTGATTTAAAGAACTATTGTTATTGACTATTGTTATTGAGTTTAAATTCCATCTTACTGCAGTTTCAATTTCACTAAGGTGATACCAAAATCCTCCATCGCCTGTAAAACAAAAAACCGGACTATCAGGATTAGCTGCCTTTGCTCCTAGACTTGCAGGGAATCCCCACCCTAATGACCCTGCAGCCCTAATATATTGATGAGAAGAACTATTAAAATCAACCATTGTTCCGCTCCATATGCCCGAATGTCCGGTGTCTGAAACTAGTATAGAATTTTCAGGGAATAAATTTGATAATTCTTTACATAATTTTTCGGGTCTTATTGGTGAATCTTCAGAAATCATCATCATTTCAACTTCATTTTTTGAATCTTTTTTAAATTCATCAATTTTACTAATCCAAGCACTTCTATCAGATAAATTAATTTGATCAACCTTGTTGTTTATAAGATTTAAAGTTGCCTTTGCATCTCCAACTGCTGAAGCCTCTACAGGATAGTGCCTTCCTATTTCTTCTGGGTCTATATCGATTTGAATAACCTTGGATCCGGATCTGGGAACTTGCCAATCTAAAGTGAGTTGACTATCAGTTTGGCTGCCGATAAATATAACGAGGTCTGAAGAAAGTATAGATTTATTAGCCGAAGTATTTGAATAAAGACCAGGCACCCCAACATTTAATTTATGATTTCCTGGAAAAACATCTTTTCCATTTAATGAAGTAGCAACAGGGATGGATAATTTTTCAGATAACTCCAAAAGTTCTTTTTGGGCTCCCGAAGATTTTACACCTCCACCCGCAACTATAATTGGTTTTTTTGATTCTAAAATTTTACTAATCATTTTTTCAATAATTTTATTTTCAGGAGTCAGCCGAAATGCAGGAATATTGAAATATTCTTTTTCAACAATAAGGTCTTCTTCAATTTCTCCTAGGTCAATCCCTTCGCCAAGTTGACCAGGTATTTCAATATGAGAAGGGCCAGGCTTGCCTGTTGTGGAAACTCGAAACGCATGCCTCAGACTTTCTGGTAATTGTTTTGGATCATTGATTCTAACACTTGATTTTGTAACACTTTTGAACATGGCTAAATCATCAATCTCTTGATAAGTGTTCCTGTTTTTAGAGTCAGTATAAGGACCCCCTGTAATTGCAATTACAGGGGAACATGCCAAGAAAGGGTCTTTAAGGGCTGCAGCAATATTTGCAGCTCCTACTTTTTGCGCCATGCAAATTCCAGGTTTTTTACTTGCCCTAGCATATCCATCTGCCATGTACACAGCTGATTTTTCGCTGTGAGGCATAATTCTTTTTATATTAGTATTCTTGTCGATTTCAGCTAATGCGTGGGGCAAAATAACTGGAATAAAAAATATATGAGAAACTTCATAAGCTTCCATAAAATTAGATACGAATGTTGACCCTTTCACATTTGCTCCTTACTATCTTATTCAAGATAGTCTAAATCAAGTGGATTTAAATTGTAAGAATGTCGTACAAGTTCGAAAAAGGAAAGATATATAGAATGCCAACTCACTTTGGTCCTAGTCTTGGGCCAAGGCAGGGGCCAGATGGAAGGAAATTTGAATGCAAAGATAACCCCAAGGTAAAATCTATTTCTGTTAACTTTTTGACAAATCCTGACCAACTCCAATCCTTTTTGCCTCCCAATTTTTCACTTTATAATGATCCAGTAGTTACTGTAACTGCTAGTTATATTAAAGAAATAGAATGGTTAGCAGGTCGAGGGTATAACACGTTAGGAGTAAGCTTTCCTGTTGAATTCAATGGAGAAAAAGATAAGGCAAGAGGAAATTTTTTGTTAGTACTTTGGGAGAATCTTACCGACCCCATATTAACTGGCAGGGAAGAATTAGGATTTTCAAAAATATATTGTAAATTGCCTGAGCCTAAAGTGTACAAAGATAAAATTTCTTGTACCGCAAGTTGGATGGATTTTAATTTTATGAACTTAGAAGTTAATAAAATTTCATCCGGAGATCCTCCATCAAACAAGCGGAGCCCAGAGGATGAATACTTAAAAGGGATGCTTCATTATAAATATATTCCAAGGACTGGAGGCTTCCCGGGTTCATGGGGAGAAAAGGATATATCTTATGCTGTATTAACTCCTGAAGAGACACCAAACAAAGTAACCAAAAGTATTTCGTACGGACAAGGAGAAGTTAACTTTATTAAAGCAAGATGGGAAGATATGCCAACCCAGTATACTATCGTCAATGCTTTCGCAGATCTAGAAAAAATAAAATATCTTGATGCAACTATCACAGAAACTGTCGGCATGAAAGATATAAGTGACCAGAGAGTTTTATTATAAAGATGTACAACTTAAACGGTAAGGTTGCAATAATAACTGGATCTGGAGGAAAGAACGGAATAGGTAGATCAGTTGCAAACCGATTATCCAAGGAAGGCGCTAAAATAGTAGTTACCGATATAGTTGAAAATCCTTACCCAGAAGATGGTTGGAATGGACTAAAATCAGTAACAGAGGAAATAGAAACAAACGGTGGAGAGGCACTTCACATTTTGTCTGATGTCACAGACTCTTCTAGTATCAATAAATTAATTGAAAAAGTTATAAAGAAATTTAACAGGGTTGATATTTTAGTTAATAATGCAGGTGCCCCTGCTAATAAGGACAGAGTTCCAATTGTCGACTTAAGCGAAGATGAATGGGATAGAGTATTAGGTATTAATTTAAAAGGAGTTTTTCTATTTTCAAAAGCTTTTTCTAAGCAACTTATTTTACAAAACGAAGGTGGAAAAATTATTAATATTTCATCAATAGCAGGAAAAAAGGGTTCTGCCACATTTGGTGCATATAATGCATCAAAAGCTGGAGTTATAAGACTGACAGAGTCAATAGCGCTTGATCTAGCAAAATATAGTATTAACGTTAATTCAGTATGCCCTAGTTGGGTAGATACTGAAAGAGTAGATACATATGTAGAACATTTATATAAAGATAATTTGTCTCATGAAGAAAAAAGAAAACTTCATTTGTCGAGCATTGAATCTTCGGTTCCTTTAGGGAGGTATGCAAGTCCTGATGATGTTGCAAAAGCTGTAGCATTTTTAAGTTCTGAAGAATCTTCTTTTGTAACTGGAGCTTCTTTAAATGTATCTGGTGGAATAATTGCGTAATCCAATTTGGCAGCCCTCAAAAGAAAGAGTAAGCAATTCAATAATTTCTGATTTTATAAAATTCTTATCTGATAATTATGGGTATGATTTTGATGGATATCACTCTCTTTGGAAATGGTCTGTTGATAACACAAATGAATTCTGGTCAATATTCTGGGATTTTTCACAAATAATTGGCCATAAAGGTAGTAAGATATTTAAAAAAGAAGAGGACCCTACTAGGTCTAGATTTTTCCCAAATAGTGAAATAAGTTTTGCGGAAAATATTTTAAAAGACAAAGAATTTAGCAATAAAATAATTTTTTGGGCTGAAGATAAATTTAGGCGAGAAATAAATCTAGACCAGATAATTAATCAAGTTCACTCCATTTCTGATTTTTTTATAGAAAGTGGCATCAAGCCTGGAGACAGGGTTGTAGGATATTTATCTAATATTCCTGAAGGAATTATTGCAGCATTAGCAGCCTCGAATGTAGGAGCTATATGGTCCAGCTGTTCTCCCGACTTTGGAGTTGATTCTTCAGTTGATAGATTTATGCAAATATCTCCCAAAATACTTTTTACTAGTGATCAAGTTATTCAAAATGGAGAGTTTGAAGAATTAAATACTAAAGTAAACGAAATAGTTTCTAGAATTTCAAGTATTCAGAATGTAGTGGTATGTAATTATATTCCCGATAATCCAAAAAATTTAGATAGTTTTAATAATTCTGTTAAATTCAATGATCTTTTAAAAGAAAATCCTACTCATAATTGGAGTCGATTTAATTTTAATCACCCCTTATATATTTTATTTTCTAGTGGAACGACTGGGCCTCCAAAATCAATTATGCATGGATCTGGAGGAACACTTATTCAACATTTTAAAGAGCACAAACTTCACTGTGATATAAAACCTGGAGATAATATTATATATAACACTTCCTCAGGCTGGATGATGTGGAACTGGTTATTATCTTGTTTGGGTTCGGGAGCATCAATAGTTCTATTTGATGGCGGAATATTTAGCCCAAAACCAAAATTTATTTTTGACTTAATCGATCAAGAGGATATTACATTTTGGGGGACAAGTGCTAAATACATCGAAGCATTAGAAAAACTTAAACTAAATCCAATAAATACTCATAATTTAAAAAATCTAAAAACTATTTCATCTACAGGCTCTCCTCTTTCTGAAGAGAGTTTTAAATATATATATGAGAAAGTTAAAAGTGACGTTCATCTCACATCAATCAGTGGAGGCACTGATATAGTAGGATGCTTTGTTCAAGGTAATCCCAACATGCCTGTGTGGCCTGGCGAAATTCAAGTAAAAGGTCTTGGAATGGATGTTGATGTATTCAATCAAGGCGGAGATTCAGTAAAAGAAACTCAGGGAGAGTTGGTATGTAAAAATAATTTCCCTAGTCAGCCAGTCGGATTTTGGAATGATGATAACAATAGAAATTATTATGAAAATTATTATGCAAAATATAATAATATTTGGCATCATGGAGATTTTGCATCTGTAACAAAAAATTTGGGGATAAAAATTTTTGGCAGATCAGACACGACTTTAAATCCTAGAGGAATAAGGATAGGTACAAGCGAAATATATCGTCAAGTTAATCAATTTGATGAAGTTGTTGATAGTTTAGCGGTCTCTTATGGAGACGAAAGAATAATACTTTTTGTAAAACTTTTAGGTAAGCAAAAGTTGAATGCAGATCTAGTAAAAAAATATAAAAACAATATTAAACAAAATACTACTAGCAATCATGTTCCTAAGTTAATAATTCAAGCACCTGATCTTCCTCGAACTAAGAGTGGAAAATTGAGCGAAATGTCAGTAAAAAGGGTAATAAATAATCAAGAATTGAATAATAGTCAATCACTTGAAAATCCTGAATCAATCGAATTTTTTAAAAATCTAAATTTATAGAGTCCTAATTCTCTTAGCAAATATGAAACATATCAAAGTGAATACTAACAAGACCGCTGAGGATGCAAAAAGAGCTGTGCCTATTCCATAAGCGGCTGCCAATGCTGCTATAGGGATTGTGCCCAAAGGCATTAATCCGAAATTCATAGTGTACACTCCATTAACTCTTCCCCTATAATCTGGATCGGCTTCTTCCATCAGTAAAGCATTATTAAGAGACCTTCTACCGGCGTCACCTATCCCCATGAAAAACATCATAATTGCGACAATTAGGAATAGATTGGACACTGATGTTATTAAGATAGCAATACCTGATACTAATAGTGAACCAATTAAAGCAATACCTCTTAACCCTTTTCTTAAGCCCGCAAAAATTAAAGAGCCAATTAAAGAGCCTAATCCAATTATACTAAGCATTAAACCTACTGCACCTGCACCTCTAGAAAATAACTCATCCATAAGTACTGGCATCAGACTTCTTAATGGCATTGTGAGTACGGTTGTGATCATTGCTATTATCAAAAGCCAAGAAAGAATCGAATTGCCTAAAATATATTTAAACCCTTCTTTTATTTGTTTAACTCTAGGCTCAGAGTTGATTTTTGTTTTATGAGTATCAGGTAAAAGTTGATTAAATAATAATGCAAATAAAAATAGCAAACATATAAATATATAAACTAGACCTGGGCCGAATAATGAGTACAAAAATCCGCCAACTCCAGGCCCCAAAAAAGTCATCAAAGCCATGCCAGACCCACTAAGGGCTATAGCGTTTACAGTTAACTTTTTTTCTACTAGGTCAGGAATTAATGATTGTCTAGCAGGCACTAGGAAAGCCCACATAACTCCTTGTAGCACTGAAGCTACAATTAGGTGGTAAATTGTGACAACTTCAAGAAAGATTGAAACAGCTACTATAGAAGCCAAGATTACCATTCCAAGTTGACCAAGTTGTATTATTTTTTTCTTATCAAATTGATCTGAAATAGATCCTCCAAAAATTGATAGTAATAATATTGGAGGTGCAAAGCCAGACCCAACTATCCCAACTGCCAAAGGAGATTTGGTTAGATCATAGGCTAATTGACTGCGTGCCACAAACTGCATATTTACTGATGCCATCATAAAAAGAAGACCTATAAAATATATTCTAAAGTTAGGATCCTTGAATGAAGAAAAGGTTGAATTTATAAATGACATATGAATCTATCATATAACAAAATGAGTTTTAGCAAATTTGAGGAGTTACTAATTCCTTTCTTGTTCTAGCAACTCTTTCTTTTTATCTACACCACCCAATGCGCTATAACCTCCTAAATTCCCATCTGACCTTATTACTCTATGGCAAGGAACAAGAACAGGATAAGGATTTTTTGCACACGCATTTGCAACTGCTCTTGCACTATTAGGAGAACCAATTAATATCGCAATTTCTTTGTATGTTCTAGTTTCTCCTGAAGGAATTTTTAATAGTTCTTTCCATACTTTAATTTGGAATTTGGTTCCATTTAGTTTATTCATTCAGTAATAGCATTAATTAACTTCCAGCAGGTTTCAATCGCTAATCCTTCTTGACCTTCACATAGAATTATTACATTTCCATATATTGCGTAGTTTCCATACTTTGGAAAAATTCCAGTTGCCTGCAACCCTAGACTGCCCTTATCAACTCCTCCCCCAACTTGCCTTCTATCTTTACTGCCTTCTTGCCAAGTCGCTTCATCTTTTCCTATTAATGCATCATTACCTGAGACTTCAGCAGCTAAGTTTTCTCCCATAGAAACAGCATCTTCATGTGACGTATATATACGAATTTCAAAATCATTTGATTCACCTTCATTTTTCCAAAACCCAAACCAAGCACCAGTTGCTCCAGGAAGTTCTGAGACATCATATGTTCTATTTTTTTTATAACCAACGGAAATGAAATCATCTAAGGTAAATATTTGCTCTGAAGGAGTTACAATTTCTAATGATTCAGTACTCTCTGAAGAGCCACAAGCCAAAATTAGTGCACTCGCCATTATTGATAAAGAAAACATTAATTTCATTATTTACACTCCTCTAAAATTTATTAAGAATCTAGATCTTTTTTATTCCAAAAATATAAAGATAAAAAAATCGTTATACTCATTATTATAGAAAATATGACCCAATGCCAACTATGTAAACCATTATTCAATGGATCCCCACCTTTGTAGTAATAAAATAGGGAGGCGTATTTAATTGTTCCTAGTGATTTTAAGAATGGTTCTATTGAGTAAATGATGTAGGAGAGCACGGCAATTGTTGTTGGAACAGAATATGTATAACTTGATTCATAAGGTAATGCCCCCATTAATATTGAAAACAATCCGAAAGTAGTTGATATAAGAAATAATTGAAAACATGTTGAGGCAATATTTTTTACTGAAATAGTTAAGCCAAATAAATAAGCACTAATTAAAATAGATAGAAATAAAGCAGTGGATATTAATAAGACTTTAATTATTAGAGAAGATATTTTCTGAATTAAAAAACTATTTCTAGATATTCCTGCTGATAATACTATATCCAAAGTTCTCTTTTGCTCTTCTTTTTTTGTCGCATTATATCCAAAAAAAATTGCAAAACCTATAGTGACTAATGGGGCAAAAATTGTGAACATATCTGTATTTAGTATTCCTTCAACACTAGTTATGTCAATTCCTCCTGGGCCAGCAATAAATGTAGTTAATTTTTCTGGAAGGTTATCAAAAATAAATTGCACTTCTTTTAGGGGCAACTCAGATACGGCGTACATAATTAATAAGCAAACAAGAAGATATGTAATAAATATATATAAAATTGTCAGAAGAGAATCATTGATTGATTTTAAAAAAATATTTTTAAACATAAATTAATTACTATTCTTATTATTCCGTCAAAGATCTTATCACTCTGCCGTATCTTCCAGATATTTTTTGGCCGCCTTCAACAGATAATTTCCCATTTACAAATACATATTTCATTCCTTCTGAATATTTATGAGGATCTTTGTATGTAGCATTATCTTTAATATCTTCTAGTTTAAAAATATTAATATCTGCAAAATAATCTTTTAGTAGTTTTCCTCTCCTTTTTAATCCGATCCTTTGTGCGGGCAGAGCAGTCATTCTATATATTGCATCTACAAGGCTTACAATTCTTTTTTCTTTCACAAAACTTTCAAGATATCTTGAATTAGTAGCATAACTTCTAGGGTGAGGTTTTCCCGAAGATAATGGGCCAGTATCTCTTAATGAATTTCCATCAGAAGCAACACAAATATTGCTGTACTTTGCTATTTCATTTACATCTTCTTCTTCCATAGAGTGAAGAACAAAAGAGCCTTCTGATTTTTCATATAATTTCATTACTGCTTCTTCTGGTGTTGTATTAAATTCTTTTGAGATTTCGACTAAATTTAGACCTTCTAATGAAGATTGGATTGGATAGTCTGCTAATACACAACCTTCTGCTCCGTGGAAACGATTAATAAAATTAGTGGTCTCTTTTTTTATATTTTCTCTTATATCTGAATCTTTTAGTCTCTCTAATGTTTTTTCTCTTCCACCTTCTAGGCTCCACCTTGGGAACATACATCCACTTATTGGAGTGCTTGACCAATAATATGGATATTGATCTCCTGCAACATCAAGACCTTCTTTTCTTGCCCGCTCTATTCCTTCAATTAATTCAATTCCTCTTCCCCAAAATTTTGGTCCAACAGATTTAACATGACTTATTTGAACCCTACCTTTTGTTCTTCGGGCTATTTCTATTGCTTCTGCATGAGCAGGGAATAGTCCGCATGCATCATCACTTTCTGACCTAATATGGCTTGAATAAAGAAGATCTTTTTCAGATGAAATTTTTGCAAGTTGCACAATTTCTTCAGTGTGAGAATATGATCCTGGTGCATACCAAAGCCCTGTTGAAAAACCCAAAACCCCTTGATCTATAGATTTTCTTATTTCGTCTTGCATTTTAATTATTTCTTCAGGTGAAGCGTTGCGGGCTTCCATGCCCATTACATGAGCCCTTATGCTCCCGTGCCCAACTTGAGCTGCCACATTTATCGCAGGAGTATTGCTAGATATCTCATTTAGCCATCCATTAAAATCATTCCATCTTATCTCTAGATCAATGCCTTGCCTGTTCATTCTGTCTTGGAGTTGAGGTTTTGTATTTGAAGATAATGGTGCGCAAAAACTCATTCCGCAATTACCCATTAATTCAAAAGTGACCCCTTGAATTAACTTGCTGTCAGCATCTGGATCTATATTGAAAGATAAGTCACTATGAGTGTGTATGTCTATAAATCCCGGAGTTACTATATGTCCTTTGGCGCTTATAGTCTTGTGCGCAGAAATATTATCTTTTCCTACATAACTGATCTTGTCACTGTTGATGCCTATATTCAATAATTTAGGTAATCCATCTCCTGAATATACTTCACCATCTATTATTGCAACATCAAACAATTAATTTCTATCCCATAAATCTTCAAGGTTAAATGAAGGCTCCCAATTAAGTTGCCTTTTCACCTTAGCATTTGAAAATTTGTTATGTGGCAAATCTGCAAAAACAAAATAATTTTCAACCCTGGAAGGAAGTTTATTAAGATCTACTTCAAGAGCTTTCTTTATTGCCATAGCGGCGTCTTCCCATCTTATACTGAATGGTGTTAGATCAGTCCCTTTTTGCTGTGGAGGCTTCCCTACATTTCTTCTGCCACCTAGAGTTAAAGCATCATTATAAAAATTGTAAAAAAGTAAGGTTTGAAGATACATATATGAATTTTTTTCAGTAAATATTCTACAGATTTCTTGACCAAGAGCTTTTGTAATAGCATATAAATTCACTCCAGGTTGAGGGGGTATATCAGGGTTAATCTCAAAATCAAAATTTTCATAGGAAGGCCCTGCCACCTGGAAATGAGGACCTGTGTTGATAATTCTAGGTATCTTATTCTCTTCTGCTGCGAGCATCATATTTAAGTTTCCTTTGGCATTGACATCAAAAGCTAAAATTCTATCGGTTCTTAGCACAGATAAATTGATTACCGCATCTACTCCTTTAGATACATCAATTACAGATTTTGTGTCTGATATATCAACTTTTTTAAAATTAGTATTTGTAGAAATTTCTTCTAAATCAGTTTCTATGATTTCATGATCATCTCTTAGTACATCTGATACCCAAGGGCCAAGCATTCCATTTGATCCCAATAATAAAACTTTCATGATCTTCTTTCCTTGGGGGTATAAAACGCCTGCTTCTGCCCCCTGCTCAAACTTTTTAAATCTTCAAATTTATTTGTTAAAAATCTTTGATTTTCACTCTTATTCTGGATGTGAATTACTTCATACTTTTCATTAAAGTCTAGGGCAATAATTTTGTTAATCGATTTTATAAATTCGCTTTCAGATATTGATGATTTATTTTTATTAATATCCGAATCAGTTATAGGAAATCCAATCCTTAATAATATTTTTTGAAATAAGAATGTCCTTCCGAATTCTTTAAATATAAATTCAGATAAATGAGTACTTAAATTGTCAAACTGAGTTGAGGGAGTTGGCTTCCATTTCTCTGTGACTGTGTATGATTCTTTATATCCCTCCATTATTGATAATGTGCTAATCATGATTATTTTTTTTACTCCCGCTTCAACGCAGGCAGACAAAGTATTATATGTTTTTTGCATTTTTTGATTTATATCTTCAGGAGTATCACAATTTTTAGAAACAGATTGAACTATTATGCAATCAAAATTAGATAAGTGATCAATATTTAAATTGTCACTCGTTTCAATTTCATAATTACTGAGACCTTTATGTAAAACTGATGCTATTTCAGTATTAGTATCTGTGATTAGTACTTTCATAGTTTATTGATTAATTTTCTCTATCATATTTGTGCAGTTTATTAGTGCATCCTCTTCATTATATCCAGGGCACATTAGTATCAAATTATTATGAATAACATAATTCATATACTTAGTATCTGGAGTTCCATTCCATGTATTATTTCGCCCTCCTTCAAGGTGTACCCTTTGGTTTAAATTTTCAGTCCAAAGTGAGCAAGATTTTTTTATACATGCACCTTCTCCAGTAATATTATCAGCATATTTCGCCCCTAACTGAACCGCATCCTGATGATTATTGTAAAAACGCACTTCATAATCTTCTGGATTTCCAAGATCATTTTTTATAAATCCATAGTATGCCGACTTTGCCCCAGGCAAGTCCTCTATATTGTACTCTTTACTTTTTTTGAAACCTATTTGCTTAAAACTTTCTATAGAAAATTCTTTTCCTGTATCTGTTACTTTTTCTATTGGTACAAAAACTTCTTCTTCTTGCCCACAAGAAATAACTAATAATAAAATTGTTAGCAACAGCATACTGTATTTCATAAATTATCACTCCACATATTTTGTATAAATTAATGTAAACTGAATTTTAAAATGAGTAAATACAGCAAACCAAATTTAGTATTCATCATGAGCGATCAGCAACGATTCGATACATTGGCTTGTTATGGAAACGATTGGATAAATACTCCAAGATTGAATGAGTTGTCAGAAGATTCTTTTGTATTTGAAAATGCTTATGTAACTCAACCGGTGTGTGCTCCTGCCAGATCTTCTATTATGACTGGTTTATATCCCCATACTGCAGGCCCTACAGTTAATAAAATTCCATTGAAAAAAGATGTAAAAACTATAGCTGAATATGTAGATGATAATTATACAAAGGGGTATTTAGGTAAATGGCATTTGGGAGATGACACAATCAAGCAAAGAGGTTTTGATGAATGGATAAGCGTAGAAGATCATTATCAAAGTAGTTATTTTACTGATCTGCCAAATAATGATCTCCCTTATAGTGATCTTCACAAATGGTTAATCGATAAAGGTTTTTCTCCAACTTCAGAAGGTCCAACAGGTAAAAAAATTTTTAATGACGAAGATAGGTCAATGTTGCCTGAGGATAGTCAGATGGCAGCTTTTCTTTCAGAAAAATCTGAAGATTTTATTGAAAGGAATAAAGACAATTCGTTTGTTTTATATGTGAGTACGTTTGAACCTCATTCTCCCTATGCTGGCCCTTTTGATGGTATGTATGATCCAGATATGATTCCAACTGGTCCTACATTTTTAAAAGAACCAAATGATGTATCAAACATAAATAAAGCAAGATCTACTTACCATTCTTCTTTTTTAAAAGGAGCAGATCAAAGATCTGATGATTATATGAATAATTACTTAGCAGCAAGAGGTGAAGATTTTTCTACTAAAGAAGGGTGGTTGAAAGCTAGAGCAGATTATTTTGCAAATATCACTCTTGTAGACAGGATGGTTGGAAGGATCATTGATTCTCTTAAAAAAAATAATTTATATGAGAATACAATTTTAGTTTTTACTAGTGAGCATGGAGAAATGATGGGGGATCATGGCATGTTGGAAAAAAGAACCTTATATGAAGAATCAGCCAAAGTCCCATTGCTAATGAAGTTGCCAGGATTAGAAAGTTCTCAAAAAAAGATAAAAGGAAGTTTTAGTCATATTGATTTGGTTCCAACTTTATTGAGTCTAATGAATCAAAAAAAATCAAATAATTTACAAGGAGAAGATAAAAGTGACTGCTTTAAAACTTTAAATCTTGATGAAAATGTAGTAGTGGTTGAATGGAATGGAACTGGAGAAATTGATGATAGAAATCTAGGTACTGATGAAATAAATAAATTCAATAAAAATCCACGAAGATCAATAATTATAGATAGGATGAAATTAAACCTTACCCTAGACGATGATGGAGAACTTTTTGATTTGAATTCTGACCCATTTGAGGAAAAAAATCTTTTTCATGATGAAAAATATACAGAAGTAATAGAGTCAATGAAAAATAGCCTAATTAAATGGCAAGAAATTAATGAAGATACATTCATATTTAAATAGATGAGTATTTTATTTTCATCATTAAATATAAGGGGCGTTGAAGTAAAAAATAGATGCTGGGTATCACCAATGTGTCAATATTCTTCAGAAGATGGGTTTGCAAATAATTGGCACCTTATTCATTTAGGAACGAGAGCAGTGGGCGGGGCAGGTTTGGTAATGACAGAGGCAGCTGCAGTTTCGCCTGAAGGTAGGATAAGCCCGAGTGATTTAGGTATATGGAAAGATGGTCATATAGAAAAGTTGAATGAAATCACTAATTTTTTAAAGAGTCAAAATTGTGTTCCAGCAATTCAGTTGGCTCATTCAGGCAGGAAGGGTTCTACAAAAAAGCCTTGGGAAGAAAGAGATAATATGGTGGGTGAAAATGATGGAGGATGGATTCCTGTTGCCCCTTCTTCTTTAGCATTTGATAATAATTCTGCGACCCCAAAAGAATTAAATACTGATGAAATTGCTGGACTAGTATCTTCATTTGTTAAAGCCTCTAAGCGAGCTGAACTTGCAGGATTTCAATGCATAGAGATTCATATGGCTCATGGTTACCTAGCTCATGAATTCCTTTCTCCAATTTCAAATAAAAGGACAGACGAGTACGGGAATAATCTTAAAGGGCGTATGAAATTTCCATTAGATCTTATTAGAGAAATTAAAAAGGTGATTTCTGAAAAAGTCATTTTATTGGTAAGAATTTCAGCAACCGATTATGTTGAAAATGGATGGGACATAGAACAATCAATTGAATTTTGCAAAGAACTTAAAGATTTGGGAGTGGACTTAATAGACTGCTCTTCCGGAGGATCTTCGCCTTTACAAAAATTGAACCCCGAGCCCAATTATCAAGTGCCTTTTTCAGCAGAAATCAAGAAACAAGTTGGCATAAAAACTGGAGCTGTTGGTCTTATAACAAATAGTCACCAAGCAGAAGAAATTTTGAAAGCTAATCTTGCAGATGTAATTTTTTTAGGTAGGGAATTTTTGAGAAATCCTTATTGGCCACTAAAAGCAATGAAAGATCTTGATAATTCAGCAGACATTCCAGATCAATATAAAAGATCGTTTTAATTTATTTTCTTTAATATATTTTTTCTAGAAGGTATAGATTCTATAATTTTTGATCTATTTTCTGGGGTCATATAAAACCATTTTGCAATTTCATTAGGTGTTCTAAAACATCCTGTGCAGTAACTGTTGGACTGGTCGTACTCACAAATATTAATACAGGGAGATACAATTTTTTCAAAAAAATCGAAAGTCATTTAAGATTTTTGAACTGCCTCAATTAATGCTTGAATATAACCCATCGCAAATGCTCTTCCTCTGTGCCCAAATGAGGTATCTTGGAATGTAGCAGGAACATGGTCGTCTATGAAAAAACTATCATATCCAACTTCATGGTATATTTTCATAGCTTTATACATATCAACATAGCCTGTATTTACAAATTCTTCTTTAAATTTTGGAACTTGCCCTGATACATTTCTAAAGTGAACATAAAGTATCTTTTTTCTTTCTCCAAAATATTGAATCATTTCGTAAATATCATCATTCATCTCTGAAAATGTTCCTTGGCAAAATTCTATAGCGTTAGAATCTGACGGATAGATTTCTATCAACCTTTTATAAGCGTCAAAACTTCTAAACAGTTGAGGAATTCCACCCAAAACCGGCACAGGAGGGTCACATGGGTGTATTCCAAGCCTAATTCCCTCTTCCTCTGCAATTGGAGTTATAATTTTAATCCAATATTCAAGGTTCTCCCACATTTCTTCTTCGGTGTATTCTCTATTATGTGTAAGTGGATAATTTTGTGCTACATCATTATCAAATGCTGTTGCTTCTGCCTCACCTCTTATATATTCTGGTTCAGTTCTCCAAACTTGAGATGGCATCCAGTTGTATCCAAAAATAGGAATGCCTGCCCTAGCAATATTTTTTATTGTATAGATCATGTTTTCTATTTGTTCATCTCTTTTGGGTCCATTTAGCATTACATCTTCATAAAATTTCGTAGGTACATTTTCAAGAGCGCTCAATTTCATTCCGTAGTTTTCGACAGTTCTTCTTAATCTGACCAAGTCTTTTAATTCCCACCTGTTGTTGTAGTCGGGAAGATGATTTTCCTTATCATTATTTTGGTTAAGTAAAATATCTGTAGCTCCATATTGCTGAGCAAACTTCAAAAATTCTGGCAATGGTTGATGAAATTGACCTAATCCACATCTCATAGATTCTCCTTTACTGATTTTTTATTTTAAACTTAATGGGTCTTTTTGGGGAGTTCCTGGCTTTCTAGGATATTTTTTAGGAGTAGAGCAAACCTTTTTCCATCCTACAATTGAAGAATATTTTGTTGCAGTTATATAGAAAAATAAATCACCGCCAAGTAATTTAACACTATGCTCAGATGTAATAATTTCTTTAGATATGTTAAGCCCTTTTATAGAAATTATTGAGCCTCCTGCTTTGGCAAATGGGATTGTAATTTCAGCTAATGTTGATAAATTGGCGACCCCCCTAGACAAGACAAGATCAAATTTTTCTCTGTAGGACTTTTCATGAGCTATTGTTTCAGCCCTATCATTTATAATATCTACTTCTAGACCTAAGTCATTGCATGCGGAAGCAATAAATTCACATTTTTTTGCATTCGATTCGATAAAAGTGAGATGGAAATTAGAATTAATTATTTTCAAAGGAATCCCTGGTATTCCTGCTCCACTTCCTATATCTACAACACTTAAACTTTTCTTGCTTGAGGATAGATTTATTATATCCAAAGATTTTATACTTTCGTATGCCAGAATGTTTTTTATGCTTTCTAGGTCTTTTAATCCAGTCAGATTAAATTTCTTATTTGATTCATAAATCTTCTTTGAAAAAAGAGTTAATTTTTTTTCTTGATCGGTTGTTAAAGGGGTATTTAAATTCTTTTCTATTATCATTACACTTAAATTATATAATTTTGGTAATTTTATGTCTGATGCATGTTGTGCTCCTGATGAGCAAAATAGAAATAATTCAATAAATACTTCTCCTAATAACTTTAAACCATCAGAAGAAGTTGAAATATTAACGAGCCATATTAAAGGTGGATGGTTTTCAATGGGGTCAGATGCTAAAAATGTTTTTCCTGGAGACGGAGAGGGACCAGTTAGAGATATATTTGTTGATGATTTTGATATATCTACATTTGCTATCTCAGTAAAGGAGTTTGGTGAATTTGTAGATAAAACAAGTTACTTAACAGATGCAGAAAAATATGGCTGGTCTTTTGTTTTTTTTGATCAATTAAAGTCAACTGATTATGATCAATCTGTCAAAGATGCTCCATGGTGGATCAAGGTAGAGAATGCTTATTGGAATAAGCCAGATGGGACTACTGATGCTATAGAAAGTATCCCGGATCATCCAGTAACTCATATATCTTGGAGTGACGCTAATGCTTATTGTGAGTGGAGTAACACAAGATTACCTACTGAAGCAGAGTGGGAATATGCCGCAAGAGGAGGTTTAAAGCAGAATATATTTCCTTGGGGGAATGAATTTTTAGTTGATGGTGAATTAGCATGTAATATTTTTCAAGGAAACTTTCCTGATCAAAATACGGATCCGGAAGATACTAAATTTACAGTTCCTGTGGACTCTTATGTACCAAATAAATATGGTCTTTATAATGTAGTAGGAAATGTTTGGGAATGGACCCAAGATTGGTTTTCTAGGTTCCATAATTTAGAAATAAATGTTAATCCTCAAGGTCCAAATGAAGGAAGCACTAAAGTTATAAAAGGCGGTTCTTTTTTATGCCATGATAGTTATTGTAATAGATATAGGGTTTCTGCAAGAACTAGCAATTCTGTAGATTCTTCAACATCAAATATGGGATTTAGAGTTATAAAAAATTGAAAAGACTTTTTACCTTTTTAATCATAATTAATTTATCAATTTATTCATGTGGTATAGAGAATGAAAAGAATTTAAATAATTTTGTTTCAGATAAACAGAAGTTCAGTATATTTTTATATGAAGTTAATTCAATTTACGATCTTTTTAAAGAAAGATATGGCTTTTCTAAAATTAGCGAGGAACATAAACTAATAAAAGATTTATTATTAGATGAAATTTACAATAATGATTTAGATTATATTTTTGATATTGTATTTCCTTTGCCGGAATTTACTGTTGGTTACTCACCAAAACTTTTGGTTATATCTCCTAGGGACAGGATATACAGAGAGGATGAGTTGCTTCTAGTCCACGATCTATCCTTAGAAGAGATTGAAAGCATTGAATCAGCGGTTAAAGAAAAAATTGATTATTCATCTGTTGTAGTTAGTATTGGAGGAGTCGCTGCATACCCATCAATTATTAAAGAAACTAATAATTATGGGAATTTATTTAAATCACATGCTCATGAGTGGTTGCATCAATATTTAATTTTTTTTCCTTTAGGAAGAGCTTATTTCGATGATCCGAAAATGAAAACTGTAAATGAAACTTTAGCAAATATTTATTCTGAAAGACTTTTGATAAGCATATGCAGTAAGGATATTAGGTTAAAAGACAAGATATGTGATGATAATAAACTGACCAGCGATTTCAATTATGGTTCATTCATAAGAAATTTGCGACTTGAAGTCGATAAGTTACTCGAATCCGGGAAAATATCTGAGTCAGAAGAATTAATGGAATCTGCAAGAATGAAACTAGAAAATGAGGGATATTATATAAGAAAAATAAACCAAGCTTGGTTTGCTTTCAATGGGACTTATGCAGATTCACCTACCTCATCTAGCAATATAGACCTTGAGATCGAATCATTTATAGAATCTCAAGAATCTATTGGTGTCGCCATAAAAAAACTAAGGAAAGTAAAAAATTTTCAAGAATATGAAGTTCTTATTTCTCAAAAAAAATAATCGCGAAAAAAAATGAATCTTAGTGATATAATGATTTTATGATTATTAGATCAGCAATTTCAAAATTAAAAAATAGTTTCGTCTATAGGCCACCCTCAGGTGACAAGAACGAAGAGCCTTCTTTAGAGGAGTTGCTCGGAAAACTTAATTTTAAGATTCCTAAGATACCTGGCCTAGGAGGCGGTTCTCCTTTTCTAGGGTTGATTATTATTGCTGTGATAGCAGTGTTATGGATTGCCTCTGGTGTTTATACAGTTTCTCCTGATGAAAAAGCGGTATTAAGAACTTTTGGTAGATATGTCTCAACTACTGATCCAGGATTGAGGTGGCATTGGCCAGGTCCGGTTGGGAATACTGACATAGTTGCTGTTACTAAGACTAGAAGAATGGAACTAGGTTTTAGAGGATCTGAAGTACAGGCAGGTATTTTTCAAGAGGTTCCTGCTGAAGCAAATATGATTACAGGAGATGAAAATATTGTTAAAGCACAGGCAGTAATCCAATATCGAATTAGTGACCCAAAAGCATACCTCTTTGACGTAGATGACCCAGGTGAAGGGGATAGGGATATTGGCGAGGGCCAACCGGATGGTAAGACTCTTAGAGATATTGCTGAAACTACCTTGAGACAAGTTGTAGGTTCTAGAAATATTGACGATATTTTAACTACTGAAAAAGAAGCAGTTCAACAGGAAGTTTTAACTAAAATGAGAGAGATAAATGCTGCATATAAAACTGGAATAGATGTCCAGCAGGTTTTATTACAGAATGTAAATCCTCCTGCCGAAGTGCAAGATGCCTTTGAAGATGTGGTAAGGGCACGAGAGGATAGAGATAGGATTATCAATTTGGCTGAAGCATACCAAGCAGAACAAATTCCATTAGCTCAAGGTAAAGCAGCAAGAGTTGTTGAGGCGGCAGAAGCATACAAAGAAGGAAGATTACAGATTGCTCAAGGTGAAGCTGCAGGATTTGAAGAATTATTAAAAGCATATTCCCTTTCTAAGGATGTAACTAGAACAAGGCTATACCTTGATGCAATTGATAATATTTTGCCGAGAATAAAGAAGTACATTATTTCTGATTCAGCGTCTGCACTACCACTTCTTCAACTTGATGGTAAATCTGGAGGTATTGAATAAATGAGAAAGACATTGATTCCAATAGCTGTAGTTTTGGTCTTCCTTTTCATAGGATTGCCTCAAGTATTTTTCGTAGTTGATGAAACTGAATTGGCTATTGTGACTAGATTCGGTGCGTTTCAAAGAGACCATCAAAGTCCGGGATTAAAGATAAAAACTCCAATAGTTGAAAATGTAACTAAATTTGATAGAAGATTATTAAGGATTGATGCTCCACCAACTAGTTTGCTAACTAAAGATAAGAAAAATCTAGTAATAGATGCTTATGCAAGATATAAAATTGTTGACCCTCTATTGTTTTTTCAAGCAATTGGAAATGAGTTGCAGGCAGAATCAAAATTAGGAGATATAGTTAATTCAAGATTGAGGGATGAGGTTGCGCAAGATGACCAGGAAGAAGTAATTTCTGAAGTTAGAGAGTTGATTATGAATAGAGTAACAAAAGCAAGCAATCTTGTTGATATAAGCAGGCAAGAAGCAATTAATTTGCCAGGAGGATTAACTGACTCTTCTCTAAAGATTGAACTTATTTCTAAATCTAATGTATCTGATTCAAGGCCAGCAACTAGCCAGGAAATTGAAAAGATGAAAACATCTCCATCGCCCTCTGAATTAGAAGGATTTGAAATTAGATATAAGTTGCCTCTAATAGATGTTTTTGGTGCAGAGATTATTGATGTAAGAATAAAAAGAGCCGACTTTCCAGATGCAATTCAGAATTCTGTGTTTGCTAGAATGCAAGCCGAACGAGAGAGAATTGCTAGTGGTCTTAGAGCTGAAGGAGCACAAAGAGATGCTGAAATAAGAGCTAATGTTGATAGACAAGTTACTGTGCTAGTTGAAACTGCCGAGGGTACTTCTGCAAGATTAAGAGGTGAAGCAGAATCAGAGGCTATAGCAGTTTTGGCAGAATCTCTTAACAAAGATCCTGAGTTGTATGCATTTAAGAGATATTTAGAGACCTATGCTAAGTCATTAAATGAGGGAGATACAATTGTTCTATCGTCTGACAGCCCTTTATTTAAATATCTAAAAGATCAAGGTTATGCAGAGATTTTAGAATAATCCTAACGTCACTAACATAGTAAAAATCAATTTATTTTTTAGATAACTCTAAAAATTTTTTAATTTTTTCTATATCTTTAACTCCATTAGTTTCTACGCCTGATGAGGTATCAACACCATATGGTGAAAAATCTTTGATAAGGGATTCTATATTCTTTATATCTAGTCCTCCAGATACTAATACATTAGTTAGGCCTATAACATTTTTTGCTTTATTCCAATCAAATTTATTCCCTGTACCTCCAAGTTTTTTATCATGGTAACTATCCAAAACTACATAGTTATGCACCAATAAAGCTTTTTGTACGTAGTCTAAGATTTGATCTGAACTATCTGATTCTCTTATTCTTATTTGTCTTATAGAAGGAATGCTTACATCAAAATCTCTGTCTCCACAAAGTTGTATCATGTCTAAATCAGTTTCATCTAAAATCCCATCAATTTCAGATAAATCTTGATTGCCAAATAATCCAACAGACTTCACTTTTGATTCTGGAAATTTATTTTTTATATTATTTGTTATTTCTAAGCATTCTTGTGTCCCTATTTCTCTTTTTGATCCACTTACAAATATAAACCCAATATAATTTGCACCATATTTAACAGCGGCTTCAGCAGCCTCTATACTCCTGATCCCACAAATTTTTACTTGCATTTTTTTACACTTGATAATTGCTTAATATGGCTCTGTATATTGTTATTAATCAGTATAGATTCTCCAATCAAAACAGCATCGGCTCCTGCATTAGCCATTCTTTTAACATCATCAATATTCTTTAATCCGCTTTCTGCGATTAGAATTTTATCTTTAGGGACTGCAGGAGCTAATTTTTCAAAAACATCCAGAGATGTTTCAAGATTATTTAAATTTCTATTATTTATTCCGATTATATTCGCTCCATGGTTTAAAGCGATATCTAATTCTTTTTCGTTAAACACTTCTACAAGAGGTGCAATAGAAATCTCTGAGCACAAATTTAATAATGATTTCAGTTTATGTTCTTCTAATATTGAAACTATAATCAAAATCGCTGATGCACCATTTGTGGCTCCCTCTAAAATTTGATATTCATCGATTACGAAATCTTTTTGTAAAATCGGTGTATTCATTTTTCTACCTATTTCACTTATTTTCTTTAGATCAGATATTGAGCCACTAAACTTTGTTTTTTCAGTTAAGATTGAAATCGCTGATGCACCATTATTTATATAATCTAAAGCAAATTCTTCAAGATCAATATTTTGATTAATTTCTCCCGCTGAAGCTGAAGATCTTTTAATTTCTGCAATTAGAGCAACATTCGAAGAATCGAATATTGATAAAAAGTCAGATGCCGAATAATTTTCTATAGATTTATCAAGAACACTAATCGGTGATTTAACTTTATTTTCCTCAACTAGTTTCTTTTTGTAATTTAATATTTTTTCTAGAACGTCTCCGTATTTCATTAACTAGTCCATTTTGTTGCTCAAATTTATTAGTTCTAATAATTTTGATTGAGCAGCGCCGCTATCAATAGAGATTTTTGCCATTTCAGCTGCGTCATGAAAACTATCAGTTTTACCAGAAGCAACTAATGCCGAAGCAGAATTAATCACTACCGCATTTCTTCTTGATGCAATTGGACTATTATCTAAAGGGTCAGAACCTTTTCCATCAAATATATCTTTTATAGTTTCAGCGCTTTCAGAAATACTATCAACAACTAAATTGGTTAAATTTGATTCTGGAAGCCCAAAGTCAGATATTCTTGCTCTCCTTCTCTTTACAGAGTCTCCTGACACTTGCCATATGGTTGTATTTCCTTCAATACTTACTTCGTCAAGATTATTATGACCATTTACAACTAATGAATTTTTAGTGCCAAGAATTTTTAAAGCCTCTGCTACTTTTTCTGCAGCTTCATAATTAGATATTCCTATCAACTGATTAGATGCGCCTGCAGGGTTTGTGAGCGGTCCTAATATATTAAAAACAGTAGGAACTCCCACCTCTCTTCTTAATGGTGATGCAAATTTCATTGCTGGGTGAAACGATTGAGCAAAAATAAAACCTATACCAATATCTTCAATACATTTTTTAACTGAGTATGGAGATAGTGTTATTTTTACACCCATTTCTTCAAGGACATCAGCGCTTCCTGAGGATCCAGATATTGCTCTGTTTCCGTGTTTAGCAACTTTAACTCCAGCACCAGCAACCACAAATGCAACAGATGTAGATATATTGAAAGTCTTTAAACCATCTCCGCCTGTTCCGCATGTATCTAGTAAAGGCTCATCAAGTTCTACTTTTAATGATTTCTCTCTCATCCCTGTGGCAAGCCCTGCTATCTCAGTGGAAGTCTCACCTTTCATTTTGAGCCCCATAATAAATGATCCAAATTGAGCAGGAGTAACATCTCCTCTCATTATCTCATCCATTGTAGAGTTAGCTAATTCAAAAGATAAATCTTCATTTTTTGAAATCAATTTTATTGCTTCTATTATATTTTTGTTTTCCATTATTTACCTAGAAAATTTTTTATCATTTCCATGCCAAACTCTGTAAAAATTGACTCAGGATGGAATTGTATGCCTTCTACGTTGTATTCTTTATGTCTAACACCCATTATAACTCCACTATCACTTCTTGCAGAAACCTCTAATTCTTCTGGCAAGGTTTCTTCTTCTATAGCAAGTGAGTGATATCTTACTACTTTAAGAGGGTTTTTTATATTTTTAAAAATACCTTTTCCGTCATGTGTAATTATTGAAGTCTTTCCATGTTTTATTTCGCCTGCATATCCGACCTTTGCTCCAAATGTTGAGCCAATACATTGATGTCCTAGGCAAACTCCTAATATAGGAACTTTATCTGCCATATGTTTAATTAATTTTTCCGAAATTCCTGCATTTTCTGGATTTGAGGGGCCAGGAGATATGACTATTTTTTCAGGATTTAAAGACTGAATTTCTTTGATACTTATTTCGTCGTTTCTGAATACATTAACTTCTGCGCCAAGATCAATCATGTATTGAAAAAGGTTATAAGTGAAACTATCGTAATTATCTAATAAAACAATCATATCTATATAAAAGCCCTCATTTTGTCTAAGGTTTCTTGATATTCTACCTCAGGAACAGAGTCGAATACTATTCCTCCTCCACCATTAAATGAAACTTTGCCATCTTTTTTTATTATCGTTCTTATTATAGTACTGGTATCAATATTGCCATTTTTTGAGAACCATCCTATTGCCCCACAGTATGGCCCTCTTCCTTCTGGTTCCAGATCATTAATAAGTTCTGATGCTCTAATTTTTGGTGCACCAACCAATGTTCCTATTGGAAATGTTGATGAAAATGCATCGAGAGAATCTTTATCATTTGTTATTATTCCGGTTACTTCTGAAACAAGGTGGATCACATTATTATATATTTGAGTTTCCATTAAACTTTTTACTTTTACTGTCCCTTTTTTTGATACTTTACCTAGATCATTTCTTGCTAAATCTACAAGCATTATGTGCTCGGCTTTATCTTTAATGCTGGATTTTAATTTAATTTCTAACTCACTACTATCTATATTGGGATTGTTCCCGATTGTTCCTGCAACAGGTCTTATGGTTGCAATATTCCCTTTAACTGATAGAAACATCTCAGGTGAAGAACCCGTAATTGAGAAATCAGGACAAACCAATTGATATAAATACTCTGATGGATAGTTCTTAGACAGATGGTATATCAAATTAGCATTCTCTATTTCTATAGATTTTTGGAACCTCTGAGTTAATACACATTGAATAAGTTCGCCTTCAATAATTTGGTTTTTTATATTTGATATATTTTTTAAATAGTCTTTTTTTTCTACAATTGGAAGACTTTTAGTATTTAAAAATCTATCAATTTCAGCATTGATTTTATTTAGATTAAAATTAAAGGAATATATATTTTTCGCCAAATCTTCTAGTTTATTTTTGCCTTTTTCATAAGAATCTATTTCTTGGGATGACGATACAATTGTAGATAATGTTAATGTATTTTGGTCATGGTGAATTGTAGCAATTGTTTTAGGGACTAAAAATAGAGATTCAGGACATCCCAATGGGTCTGCCTTGAAGTTAGGCGTTTTTTCAAAGTATTTAAAACATTCATATGATACGTATCCAAATGCGCCAATATGATCAATAGTTTCTTCACAATAAATATTATTTCTTTGGTCCATTAATATCTTTCTTAACTTTGTCATAGGATTCGCGTTGTTGATAGTTATTATTTTTTCTATTTCAATGCCAATCATGGTTTTGGTTGGATGTTTTTTCCCTGAAGATATTCTTTGGAAAATAAAACCTGGGCTTTTTTGATCAGAATTTAAATGACTCAATAATAATACTCCGTCACTATTAAAATTAGGGATTTCAATTGATATGACTATCGACTTATATTGTTCAGAAAGTCTTTTATATTTATCTATGTCAGGAAAAATATGGTTATGGATTTTTTGATCTTTCTGCATATTCCAAAGCCTTTATCAAGGCTCCCATCTTAGCTAAACATTCGTTATGTTCTGTTTCAGGGTCAGAGTCAGCTACAATCCCTGCTCCTGCTTGAATGATTGCAGTATTTTCTTTCAATACAATCGTTCTTATAGCTATTGCTGTATCCATACTTCCATCAAAAGAGAAGTATCCTACTGCACCAGAATATGGGCCACGTTGGAATGGCTCTCTTTCTGAAATTTGCTTCATTGCCCTAACCTTAGGAGCCCCGCTAACAGTACCAGCAGGAAAAGCAGATCTTAGAACATCAAATGCGTTATAGTTATCTGATAATTCTGCCTCTACATGAGATACTATGTGCATAACATGAGAGTACCTTTCTATTTCCATTTGTTGGGTTACATTAACTGTTCCAGGTTTAGCAATTTTACCTAGATCGTTCCTTCCCAAATCTAAAAGCATTAAATGCTCCGATATTTCTTTTTCATCACTTAATAAGTCTTTTTCATTATTGCGATCCTCTTCATCGGTTTTACCTCTTGGCCGGGTACCAGCTATAGGGTGAACAGCGATTTTATTGTTATCTAGTTTGACCAGTAGTTCAGGAGATGAGCCGATTATTTGAAAATTTTCGAAGTCCAATAAAAACATGTAGGGGGAAGGATTTATATTTCTTAATGAATTAAAAATATCTATTGCTGATGACTCGGTTTTAACTTTTAACTTTTGAGATAAAACTGCCTGAATCATTTCTCCTTCGTAAATTAATTTCTTAGTATCTTCTACTGATTCCATAAATTTTTCTTTTGGGGTTATATGTTCTATTTTCAGATTATTTTTTTCAGGTTTATTTTTTTCATCTTCAATATTAGATTCAGTTATTTGAGAAATTATATGTTCTATTTCTGTTAAACAATCATTGTATTGTTTTTCGAAATTTGCCCCATCCCTTAAGTCTGCATTACTTACAACAAAAATACTTTCCTCTTCATGATCAAAAATAATCAGAGAACTTCCTATGAGAAAAATACTTTCAGGAAAATATGCTAAAGAATCTTTAATTTTTTTTACACTTGGTTCAAAATAACTTACTGCTTCATATGACAGGAAACCTACTGCCCCTCCACTGAATTGAGGAAGATCTATTATCTCAGCCCTTTTTATGTTACTTATACTTTTTTCAAGAATTATAAGTGGATCAGCATTTGCTATATTTTCATTCTTTCCTGTTTTTATAATTTCTTTGGGGTTTATTCCAATAAAACTATATCTGGCAAATTCCTTATTCCCTTCCACTGATTCAAGCAAGAAAGAATTTGATTTGTTATTTAAGTTTTTATACACAGATACAGGAGAAAACTTCCCTTTATTAATCTTAATAAATATTGGAATGTAGTTATAAGATTCTGATAGTTCCTTAAAATTATCAAAACTTGGAGAAGCAGGATTTTGTACTACCATTTTGACGTGTATGAATCTATCTTCATTGCTGCTCTGACCATTTTCATAGTTTCGCTAGCTATTTCTCTTGCCTTACTTGTCCCAGACATTAGGGCATCTTCCACTTCTTTAGGGTTATTTTCATAATATTCCCTCTTTTCCCTTATAGGCGAAAGGAAATTGTTTAAAGTCTCAGCTAGATCCTTTTTTACTTCGACATCTCCTACTTTTCCTTCTCTATACCTTTTCTTAAAATCATCTACCTTTTCTTTATCTGGATTGAATGCATCATGATATTGAAATAAAGGGTTTCCTTCTACTGTACCTGGGTCTGTTGCCTTTAATCTTTTTGGATCAGTGTACATTGACATTACAGCCTTATTTACTTGCTCCTCTGAGAATCTTAGCTCAATAACATTGCCTTTAGATTTGCTCATTTTATTATTGCCGTCTATACCTTTAAGTCTAGGAACTCTTCCTATTTTAGTATCAGGTTCCTTAAAAATCGGTTCAAAAATTCTATTGAATTTTCTTACCACTTCTCTTGTCATCTCGATGTGGGGAGCTTGATCTTCTCCAACTGGCACAAGATCTGCTCTAGGTAAAAGGATATCTGCTACCTGACTCATAGGGTAGTTAAAAAATCCTACTGTTCTCTTTTCAATAGATAGCTGATCTAATTCACCTTTTAAAGTTGGGTTTCTTTCAAGCATTCCTAGTGGAGTTACAAAACTTAACAGCATAGTTAATTCTGCATGCTCTGGTACATAACTTTGGATCACAAAATTGCTTTTTGAAGGGTCTAATCCAACTGAAAGCCAATCAATTGTTACTTGTTTAACCGAGTCTGTAATTTTATCAATATCATCAAAATTATCTCCAAGTGCTTGGTAATCAGCTATCAAGAAGAAGCATTCATAAGAATCCTGAAATTCAAGCCAAGTTTCTAGGGCCCCAGCATAATGGCCTAAATGCAACGCCCCGGTTGGTCTAATACCCGTTAAGATTCTTTTCTTGTTAGACATTTATGTTCTTTGCTCCCAGTCTTTACCTAATTTATCGTATCTTTCACAAAGTTCATTAATTGTTTTTTTACTTATAGGCAGAGAATTGTTGAATGTATCTACATTATTTTTTAAATGACTAGGGTTTTGAGTTCCAATTATTCCTACATTTACTTCTTTGAAACCAAATACGAACCCTATTGAAGTTAATATTCTATCATCAGGCTCATCTTCTAATATGCCTGTTTCGCCAATGATTTGCGCTCTTTTATAGTATTCTTCTGCATAATTTGAAGGAGCAGAATGAACATGCGGATTTTCTAAGGCTCTCCATGCTCCGTTTGCTATAGGTCGTTTTGCTATTAGCCCTATATTGTTATCTTTTATGATTTGAAAAAGTTCGTACCGAGCTTTTTGCTCTACTAGATTAAAACTCGTTTGGATCGTTTCAAAGAGACCGCTTTTTGCAGCCCAAATTGCTGCTTCGTTATCTCCGCTAAAACCTAAATGCAATACCTTTCCTTCTTCTTTGGCCTCACTCATTGCTCGGAAAGTTTCTCCCTCTTCCAATTCTTTAAGTGTGCATGAATGAATCTGTATCAAATCTAATCTGTCAGTTCTTAATAGTTTTAAACTTCTTTCAATGCTTAATTTAACCCCCTCATAACTCCAATCTTCTAGGCTGCTATCAAATCTTGAGGCATGACCACATTTTGAAGCCAAAATTATCTCATCCCTATTAGAAGACATCGCTTTTCCAAAAAATTCTTCACTTCTGTTATAGCAAGAAGAGGTATCGAAAAAATTTATTCCTGAATCAAATGCATTGATTAATACCTCTTTAGCAATAGATTCATCGCTTGACCCTATTTCTGATAGACCTATTCCTAGTCTACTAACATTTAAACCTGTGTTTCCTAATTGAACTTTTTCCATAACTACAAATTAAACAATAAAGCGACTCACTTGAACAGTGAGTCGCTTTTTATTGTAAGGTAATAAATAGATTTATTTAACTTATCTGCTTTTCAACCTCTGCAACATCCTTGTCGCTTAGTATTCTGAATACTTTTGAAGACGGGTCTTCTGCAGCCACACCCTGAACGGCTTTTCGTCCATTCTTCATAGTAACTATTTTTGGATTTGCAATTTCTACAACCTTCTTTAATTTAACGCTATAAGCTGTTAACTTCATTGAAGCCTCCTAATTTGATACTAGAGTAACAAAAAATTACATCTAATTTAATATAAAGATTGTACTTAAATAAACTTGATTGTTCAACTATAATAGATAAAATTCAACTTAAATTTATATACAGTTCCTAATTTTTAAATAAATATACCCAAATAAGGAATTATAGGAAGGCTAAACAATTAATTGCTAGAAAAGTTAAAAAAATTACAAAAACAAGCTAATTTAGGTTTAAAATCGTGTAATTCTAGATCCGAATTGGATAATTGGAAGATAAAATATTTAGGAAGAAAGTCAGAATTATCCTTAATTTTAAAAGATATAAAAAATTTAGATCCTAACATGAAAAAAGAGGTAGGAATGTTGGGGAATAAATTAAGATTGGATCTAGAAGGGATATATGATGCCCATTTAGAGGGTTTAGAATTAGGAAAAAGTGATCAAAGTTCTAGTTTAGACTATTTTTTGCCTGGAAGAGAAGAAAAAATCGGAAAACTTCACCCTGTAACCCAAACTCTTAGAGAGATAAAAAAAGCCTTTTCTTCATTAGGCTTCCAAATAGCCGAAGGTCCTGAGATTGAATGGGATAAATACAATTTTGATATGTTAAATATTCCTGAAGATCACCCTGCTAGAGATATGTGGGACACAATGTGGATTGACGAGAAAATGAATGATAATGGCGAAAAAATGCTTTTAAGGACTCACACATCACCTGTTCAAGCAAGAATAATGGAAAGCCAAGAACCCCCAATAAGAGTTATTGTTCCCGGTAAATGTTATAGATATGAAGCCACAGACTCTACTCATGAGTGGCATTTTTATCAAGTCGAAGGTTTGGCGGTAGACAAGAATCTCACTTTTTCTGATTTAAAGGGGACTCTTTATGAATTTTCAAAAAAAATGTTTGGTAGTGATACGAAAATTAGATTTAGATGTGATTATTTTCCTTTTGTAGAGCCCGGTGTAGATATGTCCATATTTTGGGAAGGTAAGTGGTTAGAAATTCTTGGAGCTGGAATGGTTCATCCAAAAGTTTTTGAAAAAGCTGGGTACACGGATGCTAATATCTCTGGCTTTGCCTTTGGAATGGGGCCTGAGAGAATAGCAATGATAAAACATGACATTGACGACATTCGACTATTTTATTCAAATGATCTCAGATTTTTAAACCAGTTTTGAAAAAGGAATTATGAAGGCACCTATAAATTGGTTAAAAAAATATGTTGATTTAGATTTAGGTAATATTGATGATCTTGCACATAAACTTACCTTGGCTGGAACTGAAGTTGGCTCAGTTCATAGGCAAGGGAATTGGGAAGGCGTAGTGGTAGGAGAAGTCTTAGAGGTATCCAAGCATCCTAATGCAGATAGGTTAAATTTAGTATTAGTAAATGATAGAGGAAATCAGGTTAAAGTAGTCTGCGGAGCAAATAATTTATATGAAAAGCAGAAAATTGCTTTTGCACCAGTAGGATCTAAACTTTACAGCCCTAAGACCAATCGAATGGAAGAATTGAAAAAAACTAAAATTAGAGGCGAAGTTTCAAATGGCATGATTTGCTCGGCGTTGGAGTTAGGTCTTGGCGATGATCATGATGGAATAATGGATTTGAATAACGATTTAAGAGTCGGTCAAGATTTAAAAGAGATTTATAATGATGTCATAATAGATTTAGAACTTACCCCAAACCGACCTGATTGTCTTGGAATGTATGGAATCGCAAGAGAAATTGCTGCAATTACTGAAAACCCATTAAAAGAGAATATTTATACGAATAAAATCAAAAAAAGCAACAAATTAAATGATAATTTAAGTGTTGAAATAATTGATTCTGATCTTTGCCCAAGATATATGGGGGTCGTTATAAGCGATCTAAAGATTGAAGAGTCCCCTCAATGGCTAAAAAATGATCTAATTTCTATTGGAGAGAACCCTATAAATAATATTGTTGATATAACAAATTATGTCATGTTTGAACTTGGTCAACCATTGCACGCATTTGATTATGAAAAAGTAAAAAATAACAAAATTCAAGTAAGAAGGGCTAAAAAAAATGAAACTCTAGTAACCCTTGAAGGCATCAAGAGAGATTTAGACACAACAATGTTGGTTATTGCAGATTCTGCTTCTCCGATGGCTGTAGCTGGAATAAAGGGAGGGATGGAATCTGGTATATCTGAGTCAACAAATTCAATTGTATTAGAATCTGCTTGCTTTGAAGGTGGAAACAATAGAAATACTGCATCTAAATTAGATCTAAAGAGTCAGGCTACTTTAAGATTTGAGAAAAATCTAAAACCTGAACTATGTGAAGTGGCTTTTTATAGGGCGATTGATATGATTCTCGAAATATGCGGAGGTAAAGTTTCATCAGAAATAGAAGATGAAGGAGGGCCATGGAAAGATAATACTAACTTGGCAATATCTGAAAGCAGAATTAACTCGGTTTTGGGTATGAATTCTAACTTAGATATTGACGGCATATTTACCCGCCTTGGATTTACTTATAAAAAAGACAAGAATGGCGATACAAGTTGGACTGTTGATGCACCTTATTGGAGACCAGATTTAAATATTCCAGAGGATTTAATTGAGGAGATTGCAAGAATAGAGGGTTATGATTCAATTCCTGCCAAACCTTTGTCTGGCGTCATACCCGAGTTTAAAGAAAATCCAATATTGAATTTTTATGAAGACCTGAAAGATATATTGGTTTCCGCAGGCTTTAATGAAGTAATTAATTATTCTGCAGATTCCTATCAAAATATTAAATCTGTGTGCCCCTCTATCAAAGACTCAGAGATGATAAAAATTTTAAACCCTATGTCTCGAGAAGTTGAGTATATGAAGCCTACTTTAAAGTCAGGGTTAATCAAATCATTAAATTTGAACATTAGAAATTCTTCAGAGGATATTAGGCTATTTGAGTTAGGAACTTCTTTTATTAGATCTAAGAATGGCGAATTGCCAATTCAAAAAAAACTACTCACCTGCGGGATCATAGGGAGGCTTGAGAAGACTCTTTGGGAATCTGGCAGAGAAATAGACATATATGATGCTATTGGGCTTATTGGGAGCCTATTTAATGCATTAAGAATAGATTATGAAATTTCTCCTATGAAAGATCCTATTTTTAATCAGGACAAGAGTTTCAAAATTATTGCAGATAAAAATGAGGTAGGTGTTTTTGGAGAAATATCCAAATCAGTTTTGAATAATTTCGAAATCAAAAATCAAAAATTAATTCTAATAGAAATAGATGCGGAGAAACTTTTTTCAAAATTTATACCAAAAGGTGAAATAAAATTCACTCCTATAAGTAAATACCCGGTGTCTAATAGGGACATTAGTTTTGATATAAGTAATAATGTTACTGTTAATTTAATAATTGAAACATTTAATGAGAATCCTTTAGTTTTAGAATCCCAAGTAATAGATATTTATAAAGATGAATCTATAGGCTTGGATACTAAATCTGTCACAGTAAGGATCACGTATGGGTCATTTGAAAAAACATTGTCAGGCAATGAGATTGATCAGTGTGAAAAAAGCATATTAAATTCTCTAAAAAATAAAATAGATTTTCAAATAAGATCTTAGTATGAAACCTCAAAGAATATCTTCTGAACTTCTAGAAGTAAAAAAAGCTCAAGATATAATTTTTTCGAATTTTTCCAAACTCGATTCTACTGAAGTATCTTTAATTGATGCTCAAAATTTTGTATTGAGTAAAGACATATTAGCCCCTTTTGATTTACCTGAAAAAGATAATTCTGCAATGGATGGTTTTGCTGTTCAGCATAAAGATATTGTTGAGGAAAAAATAACTGAGTTGGAAGTAATAGGGAGAGTAGGAGCAGAAAATAGGGCAGAAATTTCTTTGGGTAAAGGGCAGGCAATTAGAATAATGACTGGCGGAGAAATACCTAAAGGGTCTGACTGTGTAGTGCCTTTTGAAAATACTAATAGTGGACCTATGAGAGGAATAGACTATCCCAAAAAAGTAACTATAAATGAAGCTGTGAATTTAGGGGATAATATTAGAAAGTCAGGTTTGGATTACAAAAAGGGTTCATTGGTCTTGAAAGCAGGTACTTTGCTCAATCCGCCTGCTCTAGGAGTTATTGCTTCATTTGGTATAAATAAATTATCTGTAATTAGAAAACCTATTATCTCGGTTATATCTACAGGGAACGAAGTAGTTATGCCTGGAGATGATAGAAAACCCGGACAAATATATGATTCAAATTCATTTATTATATCTTCTGCTGTTAAAGAGGCAGGCGGAGATGTGAAACTATTAGATATTACTGGCGACAGAAAAGAAGACATAGAAGCAGCGATTTCATCTTGCAAAGAGAGTGACCTTGTTATTTCCATCGGTGGAGTATCTAAGGGTGATTTTGACTTAATAAAGGATGTCTTGTTAGAAAAAGGAAAGATTAATTTCTGGGGCATTAATATGAAACCAGGAAAGCCTCTAACTTTTGGAAGTTTGGATTTAGAAGATAATAATGTTTTTCAATTAGGATTGCCAGGGAATCCTGTAAGTGCATATGTTTGCTTTGAATTATTTGTTAGACCAATTATCTTAAAAATGATGGGTGTTAATGAAATTATGAGAAAAAAAATTAAGGCCAGAATAACAGAAGATATTACCAATCATGATGGAAGAAGAATGTATGTAAGGGTCAGGATAATTGAGAAAAAAAATGAATATATTGCTGAGATTTACAAAAATCAAAATTCAAACATACTTAGTTCTTTGGTATTTGCAGATGGGCTTGCAATTTGTCCTGAGGACTGTAAAGTAGTTAAGTCAGGAGACGAGTTAGAAGTATTATTATTGAGAGGTTGATATGCCAAAAAGTAGCAATAAGAAGGAAAAAGTTTACAGTATTGATTTTAAAAAATTGGAGAGGCAAGGCTTTTCTTCTGAATTTCTTATTTCAGAAAAACTTAAATCAGTTGGAGTAGATACTAAAGGTGGAGAAAGTTTAGATCAACTTCTTTCTAAGTGCTCAAAATTTAAAAAAGTTCCTTACGATTTTATATCACCTGAACTTAGTCTTTCTGAATCTATTATTAGGACCTTATTGATAAGGAAAAATTCAAAAACAGGAATGCATCAAATCCAGAGCGACTTGTCAGCAGTTTGGCTTGATCATTACAAATTGCCTTATAAAAATATCTCTGATTCTGGAGTTTTAGGCATATTAGAAAAAAGTGGCTTTTTTATTACTTCTAAGGCTTAATTGCAAGCAATATCAATAGAATAATAGATATTATTGTGGCCAAAACAAATCCTGAAGCAAACATATAGGTAAATACTTTGTTGTCAAATCTAAGGTGCATAAAAAACCCTACTACCATCACAAATTTCATTAATGAAAGAATTAGCAGTATAGGGATCATTAGGACACCTAAACTTTCAACATAAAAAATTCCAAACTCAATTAAAGTTATTATTGCCAACCAAAACCCAACCCAAGTATAGAAAATAGGTGTTCCATGGCCATCTTTTTTCGTTATTTTATTAAATTTCTCTATTGAGTACTTTATTGTTCCTGCCCAGGGAGTGTCATTTTCTGGGTTAGGTAAATCTTGAGGGGTATCAGGAACTCTAAAATAACCCTTGGTATCATGACCTAAAAAACCGTTATACATACTAACTAATGAATCTTTCATTTTTCCTAAGTCAATTACTATCTTCATAATAACGGCGCTCCATCTTTTGCAGATACTAGATAAACAACAGTAAATATAACAATCCATACTATGTCAACGAAGTGCCAATATAAACCTGCTAATTCTAAGTTTTCTTCTTCTTTAGACACTTTTGCTGGCTCAGTATCAGGTACTCTCAGCATATACAATGAGGCTATAAGCCCCAGTATTCCAATTATAGTAACTGAAATTGCAAGAGAAAATGGCATATGAGGAATTACGTCTAAAGTTTCTGTCATCATTAAGCCTGCCATTGCGATAATCACGCTTATAAAAGAAGCAAAAATTAGCATTTTTTGCTTGAAAGAACTAGCTAATCTTGAGAAGGCAAGTATTAATAACCAAATAACTCCAAATGTTACGTGAGCCCCATGAAATCCTGTCATTGTAAAGAAAGTAGTTCCAAATATATTAGTTCGAGGAGTTAAGCCAATGTGAGCAAAATGAGAAAATTCATAAACCTGAAAACCTAAGAACACCATACCCAATAAGGCTGTTGCTAATGTCCAATACCTACCAAGAACTTGCCTTCCTTGCTGTACATAACTTAACCCCATAACCATAGCTAATGAACTCATCAGCAATACGAATGTGCTTACTGTAGTAATTGGAATATCAAGTATTTCGTTTGGGTAAGGTCCTGCTAAGCTCCTATTCCTATAAACCAAATAAGTTGCAATAAAAGAGCCAAAAAATAGGCAATCTGAACCTAAAAAGATCCACATCATCAGTTTTCTATTATCAACTCCTGTGCTTGTGTAGTGATCTTCTGTAGCTGCAATATTAGACATAAAACCCCTTATCCATTCACTGGTTCATAACTCCAGCCTAAGAAAGACCAGGTAAAAATTACTAAACCTATAGCGCATACGACCCAATGGCCAGCGAATGGAATAAATCCGCCCACCATTATTGCTAATCCTAGGCCTAGGAAAAAAGGATAGTAAGATGGATCAGGCATATGAATATCTGCGTGATCAACTTCATGATTTTCTTGAATTTCCGAATCTGACCCCCCACCATGTGTATCATGAGCTAATTCTGGATACTTTTTATACCAGAAATCATCTCTGTATTTAACTTCAGGAATTGCATCAAAATTATAATGTGGCGGCGGAGAAGGTATTGACCATTCCAATGTCCTTCCATCCCAAGGGTCATTACTAGCTGTTTTAGGCATTCTTAAGTTTGAATAGATCACGTTATAAATAAAAACTATAACTGCAACCCCCAACATTAAACTCCCAATCGTTGAAACTAGATTAGATATATCCCATCCCATCCCTTCTGGGTATGTAGCCACTCTCCTCGGCATGCCGTCCAGCCCTAACCAATGCATTGGAAAAAACGTTAGGTTAAAAGCAAAAAATGTTAACCCAAAATGCCAATACCCTACTCTCTCATTTAAAAATCTTCCAGTAAATTTTGGCCACCAATAATATATTCCTGACCACAGCCCAAGCAGAGAGCCTCCAAATAGGACATAATGGAAGTGTGCGACTACGTAGTAAGTATCTTGCTGCTGAGCATCAGAAGGAGGCGATGCATGAGTCACTCCACTTAACCCTCCGATTACAAACATTCCAATGAATGCGACAGAAAATAATAATGATGTAGTTATTTTGATTGAGCCGCCCCACAATGTGCCTATCCAATTGAATATTTTGACTCCCGTTGGCACTGCTATCAGCATCGTTGATACTGCAAAAGCAGAGTTAGCTGCAGGACCTAGTCCAACTGTAAACATATGATGACTCCAAACGAACCAACCCAAAAAACCAATCGCAATTCCTGAAAATACTATGAAAGTGTAGCCAAAAATAGGTTTCCTAGAAAAAGTAGGAAGAACTTCAGACACAATTCCCATTGCAGGTAGTATCAATATGTATACTTCAGGGTGACCGAATAACCAAAACATATGTTGCCACATTACTGGGTCACCACCCATTGCAGGGTTGAAAAAGTGCGTTCCATATAGCCTATCAAATTGCAATTGAATTAGAGCTACGGTGATAATTGGAAAAGCTAATACTATTAAAACGTTTACCACTGCAGTCATCCATATGAAGACCGGCATTTTCATAAAAGACATGCCAGGTGCTCTCATATTTATTATGGTTGTAAGGAAATTAAAACCTGCGGCCAAAGAAGCTATACCTAAAAGTTGAAGACCCAGTATCCAATATGTAACTCCATTTCTAGGATTGTATGGAACCTCTGTATTGGGTGCATAAGCAAACCATCCCGCGTTAGGAGCATCTCCAGTCAGCCAAGATAAATTTAGAAGTATTCCTCCAAAAAGAAAAGCCCAGAAACTAAATGCATTTAACCTTGGAAATGCAACATCTCTAGCACCTATTTGTAATGGTACAAGCCAATTAAAGAACGCAGCACTTAATGGCATTATTACAAGAAAAATCATTGTTGTGCCATGCATGGTGAATACTTGATTGTAAACTTCAGGAGACAGAAGAGATGACTCTGGCTGTGCTAACTGTAGCCTAATTAATAAAGCTTCTATCCCGCCCACTAAAAACCATAAAAATGCTGTAACCCCATATAAGGTTCCTATTCTTTTATGATCAACAGTAGTTATCCATCCCCATATACCTGATACATATTCATTTGGTCTGCGTATAAATGTTGGATATGAAATTGTTGTCATTTATTAATCTCCTATTTGTTTATTCTATCATTTACTTGATCGTTATTAAGTATGCAACAAGGGCATCTAACTCTTCTTCGCCTAGGTTTATAAATATTTGAGGCATTACGTTAGCTGCGTATCCATCAACTATGTATTCATTCGGATATGTTATAGATTGGTATATATATTCTTCCGCAGATAGCCCCTCTACTTTTGATGAGGACCTATCGATTAAGCCATACATACTTGGCCCTACAATCACCTCATCCTGGCTAAGTGAATGACAACCAGCGCAACCTTGATTAGTAAATAAATACTCTCCTTGTTCTTCAGGTGTATTCCAAACCATTACTTCAGCTTCCTCTAAACTTTCAGTGCCAGTAACAACAGATCCCCATCCTTCTGGAATTTGAGAAAGAAGATAATCAGCAATAGCTTCAACTTCATGTTCTTTCAAATTAGCAGCTCCATCCTTATAAACACTTCCAACCGATTGCATTCTTGTACCTTGTTTTATATCTGAAGGATTTTTTATCCAAGCAATTAAATTTTCTCTAGTCATATCTTTTTGACCAGCTGCAAGCATAGTTCTTATCCCTAAATGTGTAAGATTGGGAGCAGATACTCTTGCCGATTCTTCTTGATTATCAAACCAATCCGCCCACCTTTCATCTTGTACAGTTATTTCTTTTTCGTAAGATCCATCCATATAACTATCTATAGAGTGGCACATACTACAATGGGCTAGAAATAAGCCATACCCATCTGATGCTGTTGCTTTAGGAGGAGTTTTCATGGCATTCAACCACACATTAAAATCTGCTTCGTCCTCAGCTATAACTCTAAATCTCATTCTTGCATGTGCTACTCCGCAGAATTCAGCACATTGACCAGAATAATTTCCTGGTTCATCTACCTGAAACCACATTTGATTAGTATTTCCAGGTACAGTATCTTTTTTACCAGCAACTTGAGGAATCCAAAAACTGTGAATTACGTCTTGACTTTCAAGTATTACTTTAACTGGCCTGTTAGTCGGCACCCTTAGTTCATTTGCTGTAACTATACCTTCGTTCGGATACCTAAACTCCCACCACCACTGGTGACCCATTGCGACAATCTCTAAAGGATCTGAGTCTTCTGGAGGCTCATAAGTTGAATAGATTGTTTGAACTGTAGGAACCATGATTACTACAAGAATTAAAGCAGGAATTATCGTCCACAGGATTTCCAACTTTGTATTTCCATGAACCTGCTTAGGAGGTATATCAGGTAATTTAAAATCACTACCTGGAATAGGGTGTTCTTTTCTTCTAAAATTTAATACAGCAAAAATCAATGCGCCTTGGACAATTACGAAAATAACTCCCGCTATCCAAAACATTAAATAAAAAAGTTCTGATTGTGCCTGAGCTACTGGGCCGGCATTCGCAAACGTGCTTTGTTCATGATGAGGACTACAACTCGATATAAACAGCAATAACAAAGAAGAGAGTGAAAAATATTTAAATAACTTTGTTATCATTAATTTATGTGATTTATTCACTTCAATCTTGGTTCTGTCTATAAAGCAGACTTTAGTTTAAGTTTGCTAGAGAAAATATAGCATCAACCTCGATTGAAATCAACGAAATTGTGAGCTTTATTAAAGTAGTATTTAGAATAACCGACCTGTGAATATAATTTTAGCAACTCAAAATAAAGGAAAAGTAGAGGAATTTAATAGAATTTTTGCAGACTATTCTGTTGAATTGTCTAGTATTTTTGATTATGGAATTACTTTAGAGCCTGAAGAAACCGGTAATACCTTTTCTGAAAATGCACAAATCAAACTAGAGTATTATCTGGAAGCTATTCAAAATAACAAGGCTTATGACAGTTCTCAAAAAAATCTTCTTCTAGCAGAGGATTCCGGCATAGAAATAAAAGCCTTAAATGGTGAGCCGGGTGTATTATCAGCACGATATGGGGGAGAAGGTTTAAATAGTACAGATCGAAATAATCTTATATTAGAAAAAATGAAAGATGTTGTTCCCGGGAATAGAAAAGCAAGATTTGTATGCTGTATAAAGGTTGTAGATATTGAAGAGAATATAAAATATGAATTTATAGGATATTCGGAAGGGTTGATCATGGATAATATTTATGGATCAAGAGGTTTTGGATATGATCCAATTTTTAAGCCATTGGGTTACAATGTCTCAATGGGTAGTTTAGAGCCTCAAGTTAAGGATAAAATTAGCCATAGAGGTTTGGCGAGTAAAAAATTAATTAAAAAGATTTTAGATGAAAGATAAATTAAATAGAAAATTGACTGATTTGAGGATCTCTGTAACTGACAGGTGTAATTTTAGATGTCGATATTGTATGCCTGAAGAACTTTATGGGGAAGCTTATGAGTTCCTAAAAAAAGATCAAGTGTTGTCTTTTGAGGAAATAGTTAGGTTGACCAAAATATTTATTAAATTAGGTGTTAATAAGGTAAGACTTACAGGAGGAGAGCCCCTAGTAAGAAAAAACATTGAAACGTTGATTTCGTCGATTTCAAGTTTAGATGAGAGCGTTGATCTAGCAATGACAACTAATGGATACCTTCTTAATAAATTTGCAAATATATTATTTAGCTCAGGATTAAAAAGGTTAACAATTAGTTTAGATTCTTTAGATAACGATATTTTTCAAAAAATGAGTGGAAAAAAGTTTAATGTGGATGATGTTTTAATGGGGATAAGTAGTGCTAAAAAAGCTGGATTTAAAAATATAAAAATTAATTCCGTAATTAAAAAAGGTATCAATGATGAGGGAATAATTGACTTAGTTGATTACTGTAAAAGAGAAGGGCACATTTTAAGATTCATAGAGTATATGGATGTTGGAACGCTGAATTCTTGGAACAGAGGATCAGTTTTAGATTCAAAAAAAATAATAGATATAATCTCGAAAAAATATCCAATTCATCCAGTAAGCAAGAACTATTCATCTGAGGTTGCAGATAGATATAAATTTGATGACGGAGAAGGAGAATTAGGATTTATATCATCGGTATCCAATCCATTCTGTATGTCTTGCACAAGATCTAGGATTACTGCTGACGGAAAATTTGTGACCTGTCTTTTTTCAAACAAGGGGTTAGATTTAAAGAAGCATTTGAGAAGTAGAGCCACAGACGAAGACATTTTAAATTTAATATCAGAAAATTGGTTAATTCGAAATGATCAGTATTCTTTGGATAGGTCTTTAGAAAAAGGTAAAGTTAAGGATAAAATTGAAATGTTCCAATTAGGAGGTTAATCTTCCATTGGGTTATCAATTAAATCATTTTTCACCGACAAGAATGCATTATCTAGAGCTTTTTTATTTATATAATTAGGCAGAACTATATCCTTCTCCCATCTTAAGACCGTTGCTCTTGATACGCCAACTTTTTTCCCAAAGTTAGTCCTAGAAAGATTTAATGATTTCCTCAGATTTGTTATTGAATTGGAGGTCCACTTAAAAATTGGAGTTATTTCAGTATTTTCCTTCACTTTTTTCTTTCCTGTAGTCATATGTTCTAGAAAATTATTAACATCCGATTTTGAACCTATTATTAAAGGAGTTCTTTGATGAAAATTCTCTGGCTCTATATCTAATATTTCTTTTTCAAGGTCAACAGCACTTCCGCCAGCAGATGTAAAAATAAGCGCAAATGGATTTGCCTCATACATTAATCTCAGTTTTCCATTTTGATTATTTTTATCCGAAGGGTAGACAAATATACCTCCATTAATTAGGGTCCTATGAGCATCAGCAACAAGAGAGCCAACATATCTTAATTTCTTATTTTTTGCGGAGGTGCCACTCGGGTTTTTTGTATTAAGTAACCATTTTTTTATTTTATTATCCCAAATAGAAAAGTTTCCTTCATTTACCGAGTATATTGACCCTTTGTTTGGAACTTTAATTTCTGACCTTGATAGAAAATAATCATTTTTTTGGGGGTCTAGGGTAAATTCCGCGACTTTATTATTTGCGCATATTACGAATATATCTGAAGGACCATAAAGTGAATAGCCTGCACTTATATAATATCTGCCAGATTTTATGAAACTAGATTTTCCATAATCTGTGTTTCTGATGATCCCAAAAATTGTACCTATAGGCATATTGACGCTAATATTGCTTGATCCATCTAAAGGGTCTGCTACCACCATAAATCTAGCACTAGAATTAAATATTTTGGGGTCTTTTAGTTCTTCGCTTGCATATCCAGCACAGGATGAATTTTTTGCTAAAATATCTACTAGTTTATCATTTGAAATTTGGTCTAATATTTGTACCTGCTCTCCTTGCACATTGGTTTTATCTAAAGAGCCTCTGATTTGCTTCAATCCGGTTACTCTAGTGTCCATTGCAATAAGTTTTGTTGCATCAGCGATTGATTTGATCACGCTTGCAAGCTCATCGTTCTCTTCATTATTATCTTTTAATTCAGATTTAAGATAACTCTCTAGGTTTATATTTCTCATCTCTTGTCTTGGGCACAATTTGTCTTATATATTAAAGTTAAACTATATTTCTGAATAATGCATCTAGTAAGAGGTGACATATGAATGCAACAGATAGAGTTAATGAAATACTTTCTTGGTACCAACATGAGAATGGAGGCACTTTAGGAAACATTGAAAGATTATTGATGTCAGGTTATTTGTCCGGAACCGGTAAGTTAGTGATATTGCCAGTAGATCAAGGCTTTGAACATGGTCCGGCTAAATCTTTTGCGCCTAACCCCGATGGATACGACCCTGAGTATCATTTTAAATTTGGTATTGAGGCTGGGTGCAATGCCTATGCTGCACCTCTTGGTTTTTTGGAACACGGCGCTAAAAAATATGCTGATAAGATTCCATTAATTCTTAAGTTAAATAATTCAGATTCATTATATTCAGGTGATCCTACTCAGACCATTACTTCGACTGTCGAAGATGCCGTAAGGATTGGTTGTGCAGCGGTAGGTTTTTCTATATATCCTGGGTCAAATTCTTCTCCTCAAATGTATAGCGAGTTAAGAGAAATAACTAGAGAAGCTAAATCAAAAGGATTGGCCGTAGTAGTTTGGAGCTATCCAAGAGGAGGGTCATTAAAAAAAGAAGATGAGACTGCTATAGATGTGGTTGCATATGCTGCTCATATAGCTGCCCAGATGGGAGCAGATATTATAAAGATTAAGCCCCCTTCTGATTATATAAGCAACGATGAAATGAAGGCTGTATACGAGAAAAATAATATTCCAATCTCCACTTTGTCTGATCGAGTAGCCCATTGTATAAAATCTTCTTTTAATGGGAAAAGAATAGTAATTTTTTCAGGCGGTCCTGCTAAGGGGACAGATGAAATAATGAAAGAAATTAAGGAGATCTCTGAAGGCGGTGGTTTTGGCTCTATAGTCGGAAGAAATTCTTTTCAAAGACCTTTTAATGAAGGAATTTCCTTGATGAAAGATATTATGAATATCTATAAAGACAATTAATTTTTTATTTATAAGATGATAACAATTTATACAGACGGGGCATGCTCTGGAAATCCAGGTTTAGGTGGATGGGGAGCTGTGATAATAAAGGAAGACGGAGAAGAAAGTTATTTCTCGGGATCCCAAGAAGATACGACAAATAATCGTATGGAAATCCAAGCCGTCATTGAGGGTTTAGAGAATTCAAATTCTGATGAAGAAATAAGAATATTTTCTGACAGTACCTATGTAATAAATACTCTAACAAAAAATTGGAAAAGAAATGCAAACCATGACCTGTGGTTAAGGTTAGATGATTTAGTTAAAGGGAAAAATATTAAATGGAATTGGGTCAAAGGTCACTCTGGGGATAAATATAATGATCTCGCAGACGAACTAGCAGTGAAAGCTATCGATTCTAAAAAAAAAGTAACTCAAAATAACCTAACTCATATTGACGATTCTGGAAAATTGAAGATGGTTGATGTTTCTGAAAAAGAAATATCTGAGAGGTTGGCTATTGTCCAAGGTTTCGTTGTTATGAAAAAAGAAACACTAGAAATAATTAAGCAAGGAGAGTTAGATAAAGGAGATATAATAACTCTTGCTAGAACAGCGGGTATAACAGCCGCAAAATCTACTCCTACGCTGATTCCTTTGTGTCATACTATACCACTTTCTGAGATAAAAATTGAAATAGAATTTGAGGATAATTTACCTGGATTAAAAGTTACATGTATCACAAGAGCTGAATGGAAAACAGGAGTAGAAATTGAAGCGTTTAATGGTGTGTCCATTGCGTGTGTGACTATTTATGATATGTGCAAAGCCATAGATAGATCAGCCTATATTTCTGAAATTAAGTTAATTAAAAAATCCGGTGGAAGTAGCGGGTTATTTGTTAGAGAGTAACAATATTTACAACAGGTTCAACTAAGTCTAGAATATTCAACTGTCTTGGCAACGTAGCTCAGGGGTTAGAGCGGGGTCTTCATAAGGCCTAGGTCGTAGGTTCAAATCCTACCGTTGCCACCATTCTAATCTATCAGTTTGATTATTCTTTCCGTTATTCTCTCTGAAGAAAGTTTTTCAAAAAAACCGGCGAAATTATCTTTGATAAGATTTCTTCCTGATGACTTTAAGTCAGGTTGAGTTAAATACGAAGTAATCTCTTTATCTAAAGATGGAAAGTCTTCGATAACACTTGTTCCATCCATTGATATTAGTTTTTGATAATGGTCAACATTATACCTATTTTTTACTGATAAATTGTTATCTATTTTTATGTCACCATCAAAAGAAATATTAATTACAGGAGTATCTGTACATGCAGAGTCAATAGCGAAGGTGCTTTGTCCGCATATAACCAATTTACTTCTTTTTAAGAGCAGACTAACTTTTATCATGTCATTTCTAAATTCTGCTGGGTTAAAGGTAGATAGATCAGGAGACTTAAATAATTTGACAAAAGGGTATTCATCGAATTGTTTAAACCTTTCATTAAAAGTATTGTCATAAGGATGAGATCTGAGAATTAAGTTTATTTTTTTATCAGGATATTTTCCTAATGCAATGTTTTCGCATATATGGCTAATTATTGATTCCTCTCCAATTCCTCTATGAGATCGATTTGTAGCAAAAAAAATTAATTCAGCATCTTTATCTAAAAAGAATTCTTTATCAGGTCTTTTTATTTTGAAATATTCAATCAGGTTTTCTTCATTAGTTTTGCTAAAGAAATAGTAATCAAATTGAGGGGAGCCAACTTCAAATATTTTATCTTTTGAAATTCCATGGAATTCTTCCAGCTCTTTCCTCATTATAGGGTTCCATACCCAATATTCATCAAGCTTAGGAACTACAGGCCCATTTTTTGTTAGGTGATCCCAAGTTCTTACATTTCCTGCAATTTTTATCTTAAATTTTTTAGCCAATGCAACATAATTAAAACTTATAGGAGATTGTATATCTCCCAGCAAAAGCAAATCTGGCTTGATTTCTCTTAAATGTTCACTTATTTGCTGATTTTGAGAAGTGATAGAAGATGAAAGCAATCTTATTATTATTTTTAAAATTAATTTAGATTTTGAAAAAGGAAAGCCAAGATATTTTGGCCATATATCAGTCTTCCATAAAAATTTATTTTTAATTTTTAATTTAGTTATTTCTTTGTATCTTTTATGGGTAATAAAATCATTGATCTCATTAAATCTGTATGTTGCAGTTTTGTGTAGAAAATTATTTTTTATATACCATGTAAATCTTCCTATAATTGATTTTGGCCTATCCATTAATGGAATAAAAATCATATTGTAATTGCTTTCAAAGTAGTTTTTAAGAGATTTGAAGTATTCTAGTCCTATTGGATTACTTTCGACTCCAGCTATATAGATTGTGATTTTTTCTTTAACAGAAATTTGCTGCAAATTTTCAATTAAAGGTGATGAAAAATAATTCCTAGAAACAAAAAAATTCCCTGGAACTATAATAATTTTTTTCATTTCTTTGTTGTTTTCTGATTGCATTAGTTATTTCATAGGATAATCAAATTTTAATTTATCTAAAAGAGTTGGTATCATTCATTGATTAAAACTAGATACATCAATGTTAATTATAAATAAAATTTATCCGCCTGAGATAAGAAGCCGAGAGATATTAAGCCCTCTGTTAATATTAATAAGAATTGTTTCTTTGCCAATATTTTTGGTGTCTATGTTATTTAGACTCAGTCCAAATTTTGTAACTTTTCTATCATTTATTACTTTGATTTTTTCTGGTATTTTTGCATTTTTAGGGGATTTTTTTATCTCAAGTATTTTTATGCTTGTAACCCTTTCTTTAGATTGTGTAGATGGTCAAATAGCGAGATATAAAAATAAGACCAGTGTTATGGGGTTGAAGATGGAAGCTATTCATGCAGACCTCACATTAATCTATTATCCATTAAGTGTATCTGTAGGATTATTTAATGCAGATTTGATTTCAATTTGGACAATTTTATTGGTGGCAGTATCTTCTGGAATTTATATTAACTGGAGGGCTATATTAAGTACTTCATCAATCAATGATGATCCTTCTGAATTATCATCTATAAAAAAAATTATTTATTCTCAACAGAAGCCGAATGAAAATATAAGGAATAATTCTTTATTAGGTAAGATTATATTTGTTATAAGAATGAATATGGCTACTCAGGCAGGAATTCCATTCTACTTAATTATGATATTTTTATTCTTTTCTCCATCAAGTGCAGTGATTCCACTTCAATTGATGGTCATATCTCAATTATTGATAGGCCTGTCATTAATAGTCGGCAAGATCGTTATGAATAATGAGTAATTATAAAGAAGGGTTAATTTGAAACTCTCTTAGTTTATTTTCATCTATCTCTATCCCGAGC
>CEUS01069464.1_pt1 | contig 58209 bp, 50 predicted proteins | sample 427031 | NCBI WGS metagenome assembly CEUS01 (sample SAMEA2622837, study PRJEB7988) | marine metagenome | biome: marine biome (ENVO:00000447); feature: marine epipelagic mixed layer (ENVO:xxxxxxxxx); material: "saline water (ENVO:00002010), including plankton (ENVO:xxxxxxxx)" | depth 140 m
GATGCGATTACCGGCCGAGAGGACGATATCCCACATTTCTTCGAGACTAGGGAACGCGCCTCCATCGAAGTCGTTGGTGGCAGGGTGGCCGTTAAAGACTTCGAACAAGTGAAGATTTCGGACTTGGCTTAGTTCAGCTGGTGTGATAGCCCAACGAAAGTTCGGATGGTTGAGTGACGGCATACCCCCGGCTGCGAGAATGGCATCCACGTTCTTCTGAATCGTATCCAGCACACTTTTTCCAACTATTGGTTGAAGGGTTCGGTGAAGCTTGAATGCGTTAACGTGTACTGGTTTCTTTTCAAACCCGGAAGTGACCTCTTCTCCTGAGATAAGCAAAAAGCGTTCCTCGGCAGCGAAGATCGAGTTTAACCCTTTAGGGTCAGTCAGGTAGTTGTGGTCGCTCAGAACCAAAAAGTTATAGCCGTGCTCCTTGTACCAGCGTGCCACCACGTCGGGAGAACTATCCCCACCTTTGTTAATTGTGTGGGTATGTAAGTTGCCCTTATACCAGTGTTCGTCCGATTTGGAAGAGACTTGTGTGGCCGGTAACAGACTCCAGACCAACATTGCCAGTAGTGGCACTCCTAATCGCACCCAGAAAGAGCGTTTGTTGAGCAACATCCCTACAACGTAGCACACGTCGTTGACGTCAAAATATAAACTCCAGAACAGAATACAGCAAAAAATATTTCCGAAGTTAAGAGCGGTACAATCTTTTTCTAACTCTCGAGGTGTTCGGGCACTCTTTAAAGGCGAGATACACCTCTAATTTATTGACATAAATTAACTTAGAAGTTTTTCTGGCGCTTGGGTTCAAACCAAAGACCCCAAAACTTCCAAACGGAGCGGTGAGATCTTTGTTATGAATCTGGAAATTAGGGCAGAGTATTTTTCACCCTAACCTATTGATAAAATTGGTACTGGCGCCTGGAGTCGAACCAGGGACCTCTTGATCCACAATCAAGCGCTCTAACCAACTGAGCTACGCCAGCACACGAGCTTTTGCGTTAAGTCGCACCGGTATATAGCCCTAGGTTTAGTCCCACCAGAACTAACCGGAACGCCACTCAGTTTATCATAGCCATATTGTAGTTCCCGTCATCTACTTCCCACATATCATGGGTTATATAGCAGTCTCGTATGTTCCACGCACTATCAAATTCGATCATCCCGCCGCTAAAATCATCCCGCTACCGTGAACAAATTTCATAATTTCACATCGAACCCACTGATAGAATGAATCATCGGCATGGACTTTCTAGCCGCCCTTAACCCACAACAGAGAAAAGCCGTCCTCCACACGGAAGGTCCTCTTCTGATTCTTGCCGGAGCTGGCAGTGGAAAGACCAGGGTCGTGATTTCGCGTGTTGCCCATCTAATTCAGAATTGTGGTGTTGCATCGTCTGCTCTCCTCGCTGTTACTTTCACAAATAAAGCTGCTGAGGAAATGCGTAGCCGTGTAGCATCACTGCTCAGTCAATCTGGTAGCACAACAGATGTACTGCCCACAGTTTCAACTTTTCACTCCTTTTGTGTACGACTCTTGCGTAGTCATGGCGATCCACTAAGTGAGATCAGATCCGGCTTTTCTCGAGAATTTAACATCTACGATGATACTGACCAACTGGTTGTAGTGAAATCGGCATTCAAGAAACTCGGACTCGACGAAAACTTCATGAAATACCGCGTAGCACTTTCTGCAATTAGTCATGCCAAAAACCGAGGAGAGAACGCTGAGCAAATGTATGCTTCAGCAACCGGGCCACAATCCGAGAAACTGGCTGTTGTTTTTGAGAATTATCAAGACATACTACTCAAATCCAATGCTCTCGATTTCGATGATCTGCTGTTAGAAGGTGTACGTTTGTTACATCACAGTAAAACCGTCCGTGAAGCAATAAATCGGCGATTCAACTACCTCACAGTTGACGAATATCAAGACACAAACCGACCGCAGTATAACTTGATTCGTCTTCTTGGTAATCATGGAAATGTGTGTGTGGTTGGTGACGAAGATCAATCTATCTACAGTTGGCGCGGTGCAAACATCAAAAACATTCTCGATTTCGAAAAGGACTTTCCCGGCGCGCAAGTGATCCGACTTGAACAAAACTACCGCTCCACAAAAAAAATCCTTTCCGCAGCCACTTCAGTTGTCAATCACAATCTTGAACGCAAAGGTAAAACGTTGTGGACTGCCGGAGAAGACGGAGACCCAATAGTGCTATACAGAGCACCAGATGGGGAAAGTGAAGCTCTTTACGTTGCCGACACAATTCACCGTTATTTGAATGAAACAGTCAACAGTAGTGCCGCCGTGCTATACCGCACGAACTTCCAGTCACGACAGATGGAAGAGGCGTTACGGCGCTACAACCGTAAATATGTGGTCGTAGGCGGTGTGAGCTTTTACCGTCGTGCTGAAGTTAAAGACCTTATTGCTTATCTGAAAGTTACAGCCACGCCAAGCGACAACGTTAGCTTGGCTCGTATCATCAATACTCCTGCCCGCGGTATTGGCCGAACAACAATGGATCAGATTGAGACATACGCAAACCGCAAAAACCTAACGCTCTGGGAGTCCATCAATCGCATGATCGATGAGGGTGGCCTGTCTAAACGTCCGCACAATGCACTTACGGAATTTAAAACTTTGATCGGCCTAGCCCGTGAAGAACTGCAACATCTGCCAGTTCAACAGCTAGTTGCATGGTTGTACGAAAAGACAGGCTATAGAGCGATGTTGGAAAATGAACCCACTGCTGACACCCAAACTCGCGTAGACAATATAAGTGAATTACTCAACGCAGCCACCGAAGCTTCTCAACGCGGTGAAGATGTTCATGCCTTTCTCGACCATGCCGCACTCATTTCCGACACCGATGACATCGACAACAAAGCAGCCGTCCTACTTATGACACTCCACAGCGCCAAAGGTTTAGAGTTTCCCTTTGTGGCGATGATTGGCATGGAAGAAGGGCTATTCCCTCATAGTCGATCTATCGAAAGCGGTAGCGAAATTGAAGAGGAGCGGAGGCTTTGTTATGTCGGAATGACACGTGCACGCAATCGCCTGTTGTTAACTAATGCGCGTCATCGCAGACGTTATGGTGCAGGAGCTCTACAGACCATGACTCCTTCAAGATTTCTCGGAGAAATTCCTCGGGAAGTAATCGAAGATCGCTCACCTTCTGCGGCTCATAGCTGGGATAACGAGCACGATTCACTGGACCTATTTGTGGAGGAAGCTCAAGTCAGACAAGGGACAAGAGATCGCATTGCCGACACAAAAACCTACAACTCCGTAGAGGATATCGAAAACTTTTTTTCAAAACGTGGTGTCCCATTTACTTCCAGAGCCAAAACGGACGAACACTCACCCAAGACCCTAAAGAGTTCCCCTGAAAACGAGCCTGGCAAGCCTTCCAGTAACAATTTACACACCGGTGTAATGAATAGGTCGCACCGTGCGACCGTAAATCGAAACCCGTACCAACTTGGAACACAAGTGCGACACAAAAAATATGGCATTGGCACCATTCTGCGCCACGAAGTTGTCAGCGGTGATATAAAACTAACCGTTCAATTTTCGACTCACGGCCTCAAAAAATTAATGGCGAAATATGCCAACCTTGAACTAATCTAGCTGAACGATCCTCCAATATTAATTCTTATGAAATTCTCTGAACTGCTAATCCAAGCTATTCAACAAAGCGAAATACCTCTTCGTTTCGAACCCGGAGCTGAAGAATCTGTCGCTCAACCGGTAACTGAAATGATCCAACTCTGGGTTACAACACACGCTCCTGATCAATCACACACGGACTTCGAGCGTGGCCAAACAGCTCTCATTGCTCAACTTCTCAGCGAACTTGAGGGGGATACTGAACTCCCTGCAAAGAACCTGTCTACAGACTAGTAAATTGAGTTATCTCTCTATTAACCGTTCAATCTTGGCGGCCATCACAAAATCACTCTCCGTTAATCCATCAATCTTGTGAGTCCACAACTGTATACCCACTTTTCCCCAAGCCAAATAAATGTCGGGGTGATGGCCCTGCTCTTCCGCTAATGCACCCACCTGATTTGTAAAATTAAGCCCTTCGCGAAAATTTCCAAACGTGTAAGTTCTCTCCAGATGGTGATTTTCCATCACATCCCAAGTAGGAATTTCCCGTGCGAGTGGTGTAATTTCTTCACCAGTCAATGGCTGCACCCCTCCTCTGCATGGAATGCATTGTTTTTCAGCAAGTTCTGACATGATCCTCTCTCCTATATCTCTTGGTTATGGTAGCAACGACAATGTCGTCTCGCTCGTGCACACCCTGCGGTGAAGGTGTCTCAGGGTACTGTGACAATCCTAGATGGATCTACTGACACCTGCACGTTATAAACTTTAACGTGCCCTTATCGCTTGTCAATAAAAAGCAACCAACGTTTCTAAGTAACGATGTGCTAGGTTGTGATAGTGCGACTTAAAGTGCGACCTATTTTAGTGCGAGCTGGGTTCTCAGTTTTAGTGGTGCTTCCTTGGATACTGCTATCGACAATTCAGGTATCCTCAAAATCAGAAAGTCGCTGGTATAAGGGTAATCTACATACCCACACTATCAACAGTGACGGTGATAGCTCCCCTGATGCAGTCGCACGCTGGTACAAGGAAAACTATTATAACTTCTTGGTCCTAAGTGACCATAACTACCTCACCGACCCTAAAGGGTTAAACTCGATCTTCGCTGCCGAGGAACGCTTTTTGCTTATCTCAGGAGAAGAGGTCACGTCCGGGTTTGAAGATAAACCAGTACATGTCAATGCATTCAATCTTCACCATACCCTTCAACCAATATTTGGAGAAAGTGTACTGGATACAATTCAAAAAAATGTAGACGCTATTCGGGAAGTTGGAGGCATACCCTCACTTGATCATCCAAATTTTCGTTGGGCTATCACACCAACTGAACTAAGCCAAGTCCGAGATCTTCGCCTGTTTGAAATCTTCAACGGAAGTCCGCGCACCCACGACTTTGGTGGAGGCGGAAGCCCTGGTCTCGAAGAAATGTGGGATATCGTCCTCTCGGCCGGTAATCGAGCCTATGGCATAGCTGTCGACGACGCCCATGAATTCAAGGTGTTTGGCCCAGAATACAGCAACCCTGGCCGCGGCTGGGTCAACGTTAAGGCAAGGGAGCTTTCAGTCGAGGCTATCCTCGAAAGTTTGGAAAGAGGACATTTCTACTCCTCCACTGGTGTTGTACTCACGAATGTCGAGTGGTTTTCTGATGGTCTACAGATAGACATCGTCCCCGAAACAACAAAATGGCTCCATACTTCCAACAATACCGATAACAGAAAATATACAGTCGACTTCATAGGAAAAGATGGCGAATTGCTTGAACGTTCATTCGACAACAATTCCTCATATACTTTACGTCCCGGCCAACCTTATGTGCGAGCCAAAATAACGTCATCGGACGGTGAGATGGCTTGGGTGCAGCCGGTATTTGCTCACTGACTTTAAGCAAGATTGCCGTCAGTATGCAGCCATAACACTTGACGTCTATCGGGTTGACGCGTTCTACTTGACTGATATGCCGATTGCTAAAGAAAAACAAATACCGCTCGTTGAGCGTCTCATGGACTCCTGCGGCGGCAGCTATTCACCGGAAAAAAGACGTAAATATTTCATTAGCGGACCGCAGTGGGCAGCGGCATACGAGGGACAAGCTCTGTTTCATGCCCCTACTAGACCTCAAGTCAGTTTCGAAGAAGTAATCGAGCAATTAGGGCAGATAGGGATCCCTTACTGGGCTACTCACGACAGTGATGTCATCCCAACCGAGAAGTTGCTAACAGAAGAGCAGTGGAAAATAGTTGAGCGCATCAATAAGGCTCTTTCGGATAACGGTGTCCGTTGCTCAATGGTCACCTGTGAGACTTTTCACCACCCCGTGTTTGCCGCCTCAGCTGCAGCAGAAGCACCTGAAGTTCGTCAATACGGTGCACGTCGCCTACAGAACACAGTGGAGATTGGGCATGAACTGGGAGCACATTTTGTAGTCTATTGGCCGGGCACGTTAGGCTACATGATTCAGGGTGCGATCGACGAAACACAGACACTACGTTGGTTTGCGGAAGGAATGAACGCGGCCTGTGAAAAAGACATAGAAATTGCCAAGGCAAAAGGGCGTTCAACGATGAAGCATTGCCTCGAGGCAAAACCCTTCGAGCCAGTCTCTCAGATCATCCTTCCATCAAGTGATGCTATGTTGGCCTTCATTAGTAGCGGTCTTCTAAAACACCCCGAAATGGTCGGACTGAATCCTGAATATCTGCACGAATTGATGTGGGGAGCTGCTTGTCGCGCAGCATTGGCACGTGCCTTGCTATGTGGAAAACTGTGGCACTTTGATATTAACGACGGCTACCCACTCAAGCATGACGTTGACTTAGGTGTCGGGTTAGTCAACCCTCTCGACTGGCTCAACGTGCTTGTTTTGCTGCGTGCGCACGGCTACGAGGGCCCATTCAACCTCGACTTTAAACCACCACGGACCACCAGTAAATATGGTGTTTTCAAGATCAGCTTCCCTACGGCAGTCGATCGCTTCATAACACTATGGGAAATTGCAGGTGAAGCGATTTCCGACCCTATCATCAAGGAGGCTACAGATGCACTTAAAAGTGGCGGCACCGATTCGGGCGACCTCGATGAAATTGTTGCAGCGAATCAGGAACTGCTTTCACTGCACGAACTAATCACTCACAGACTATTCCAGATCTTAATTGGGCAGAATCGTGGCCGAACTTTTGCCATATAGCCACCTCCCAAGATATTTTCTACACATAAGTTGCACTCACGCACGGAATTCTATATCCGAGCGGTAGGATCAGAACTATAGTTCCCTCTCACCTCCGACAGATATTCAAACCCGGCTCCTCGATATTTATCTAATTAAGTCCACCTATTTTTTTCGTGCGACAAGAACACTGAAGATCTCCCCAATTCCGAATAATAAACTCTTCAATTTCATGTGAAGTTCACTCTCCTTAGAGTGTTCGCCATATAACGCATTTTGAAAGTTGTCCGGTGTTCCAATATCCATCAGAAATGCCATTTGGCTTTGTAATGGGCTTACAGTTAAACCCAATTCTCGTGCTCGCATATCCAAAGCCGAGAAATTTACATGTGAGGTGATATCCCGTGATCCCGGTTCAGCTAAAACATCTTCATCACAACGATGACGACGATAGCTCATCAGAGACCCGCTTGCAAATCGACCTCCACGCCAGATTTCTTGCGAGGTATAGCCATAATCAAGTACCAATACATACCCACTTTCCATCTTGTCGACAATATGATCGAGGTAGTCAAAAGCCACTCTATTTACCTCAGTTCTATTACCGAGCGGTAGGCGTTCATGGTAGCGTTCAACATACTCCTGCAGGTGTGGATTGCAATTAGGTGTGGGGCTCCAAACGAACTGTTTCCCATCAAACCCAACACGATACTCAATTAACCCTTCTCGGCAGCGTTCGACTGATGAAACTGGTAATGCATCAAAAAATTCGTTAGCTAAAACAACACCCGTAAAATTATCAGGTATTTCTCCTCCGTCAATTTCGACTGCAACAACTCTTAGATCTGGCAAACAGCGCTTGATTTCAGCAACAGTTTCTCCTCGTCCAGCACCCAATTCCACCAAAGTAAAATCGTGTGGGGAACCCATTTCTTGCCACCACAAAGCAATCTTTTGTGCCAACAAACGCCCAAAAACCGGCTGCATCTGGGAACTGGTGTAAAAGTCACCCTCAAATCCAAATGGGTCATTGGCATTGCCGTAATAACCGTACTCAGGATGATAGAGTGCCACCTCCATGAAGCGATCAAAACCTATCGAACCAAGGCTAGCAATCTCCTCAACAAGCAGTTTTCTAAGAGGTGTCATTGAAGAATCTAAGAAATTTGAGGGTTGTCGATGCTCTGCGGTGTATACACAAACATCTCAACAAAGTAGTCATGCAGACCGTCAAATATCATCCTCTGCAACGTCCATGGGAATTGTTTACTTTCGAGATCACGTGGATGGATAGGTAAGTAGTACGTGTGAACATCTGGTGGTTTGTTTTTAAGGTCAATTACCAGTTCGGTTACTCCTTCGTTATTCCGTACTGAAAAATCGAGTACCGGATGAACATACTTCCTCAGTTCAGACTGCACTTTCTTAATGGTGTCCATGGATCGAGAATACCAGAGAGTTTCCGCAATGCCATCCTGACAAAGATCAAAAATACGACCAGTTCTAGGTCAGCACATCACACAATAAGTCTTACGCCATTGGCTCAACCCAAAATTAACTCAGGCGTGCGTGATGTAATCCACTCGCCCTCCATCAGCCACCAGGTACTGGCCTGTCATAAAACTGGATTGCTCTGAGGCTAGAAATGAGATTACATTCGCAATATCTTCCGGTTTTCCAGTACGTCCCAGCACTGAGTGCGCCTTGACTCGCTCCACAGTTTCTCGCTTTTGACCAGAGGTCTTACCGCTCATCGTCATATCGGTTTCCGTAAACCCTGGCAACACAGCGTTTACTGTTACTCCATACTCACCAAAAGATAATGCAAATCTTTTCGTAAGACTCAGAACAGCTGCTTTCGTTGCCGCATACATTGTTGTACCGGGCATAGCTGTTCCAATAGCAGCGTTAGAGGAAATATTGATGATACGCCCCCACCTTCCTTCTGTCATGGATGCAATTACGGCTCTCGTCACATGAAGAACACCCTTTACGTTGGTATTCCACATCCGATCAAAGTCGCTTTCCTCGTAATCAAGCAGTTCTGCTGAAATCAACAACCCAGCATTATTGACAAGAATTTCGATTGGCCCTAACTGGTCGGTAATTTGTGAAACCATTTCTTCCACAGCATCCCTGTTTGAAACATCGGCCTGTATAGCCACTGCACGGCCTCCAGCCTGCACTATGTTGTCGACAACTTCTTGAGCAGCAGATGGATTGCTGTTGTAATTCACCGCTACTGCGACACCATCGGCAGCTAAACGTAGTGCTGCGGCACGACCGATACCTCTTGATCCACCTGTGACCAGAGCAACCCTATGATTCGTCATCGTTTCTCCATATGTCTCATTCACCTCTCCCAGTGTGGCTAAACGATCTTGCAAAATATGTCTATCCACAAGAAAATACTTGTCTCGTTGCCCACTCAAACGTGCAACTTCTCAGGATCCCGTACTTGAATAATTTTGGACACCTTGATTCCAGAGTGCCAATGCCAATACCAGAAAAACTACTGTAACAAAGGGCATGTAAAGGACATAATCGATGTGTTCCTCACGTCCCAGCAGACTCGACGCGGGATAGAAAGCAGCAAACCCGAATGGAATGATCCAACTCAACAGGAACTGTATTGCCGGACTATAGATTGAGAGTGGATACCTTCCAAATGCCATCATGTTGTACACCGGCGGAATGACACCTACTCGGTCTTCCACCCAAAATGAAACACAGGTTAGCATCAAAAAGATCGAAATATATATTAACAACCCGCAAATGGCGGCAACGACTAGAAAGGACCAGTCGATAAGACCATATCTAAGTCCTAGTTGGTTACTTGAGTACAGCACGATAGCAAGCCCAATCATCGTATCGCCAATGGATTCAAGACGAAATTGCTCGCTCATCACTTGAAATAGAGAATTGACTGGCCGCAGCAACACGCGATCGAACTTACCTTCGACGATGTAGACCTCGCCAAAATAGTAGAGATTAACACTTAGAAGGTTAAAAAGAGAGAGTGGAATAAGACCAAAACCATACAGAAAAAGAATTTCTGGAAAAGTCCAGCCTGCAATCTCCGGAGCTCGCCGAAAAAGTAAAAACACCACTGCTAACCCGAATGCCGTCGCTACAAGGGTAGTAATGATTGAAATGAAGAAATCACTCTTATACGCCATTCGTGCCTTGGCATACTGACCAAAATAGTGAATTAGTAAATTAAAATAACGTCTCATTGGTTCCACCTATTCTAAGCGTTGAACCTAGCAAGTAACCAACCAAACCATCATCAGCGATAAATTAGCGGTGAGATGATCAACGTCAGTAAATACTTTTATTTGTTTAGTTTCTCGCAAATGTTAGCCCTGCTCATATGTCATTATGTGTCGAATTCGCCACCGTCACCGGACATCTGCCCTGTCATTCCTCAACCATTACGTTCTGCACGGTAGCAAATGTGACCCCAACTATTAAGCACCTCGCTCCGTGCTGCTGTATTTCGAAACCACTATGAAGTGTGTTCTAATAGGCTTTCTGAATAGGAGAGTGATACTCATGAAACGGTCTACCGTCCGTCTAATACTAAGTTGTTCATTCATTTGCCTGCTGACAGCAAGTTGGGTGGTTAGCTCACATGTCTCGTCAAATGCAGCACCTACTGCAGCGTCTAGTCCTGCTACAGATGGCTTGAGCGGACAAGGAAAATACAAATTCAGAGTCCTCTACAAGTCCGACCATCTTCCTGCTGAAGCTCAAGCGGTTCTTACCAAAGCACACGGTGGTTTCGCAGTCGATCGTCGGGATGGTAAGGGTGAGACATACTTCGCACTTCCAGGTGCAGGCATCATTCAGATTAGCTCAGACATGAAAAGTACTCGCATGCTGGCGACGGACTCAGCTATGAAAGATCCCAACATGCACAACACGGCAATCTGGTATGACAAGAGTGGTAAACCCTTCCTGTCTTTTCCTGGTGCACGTATAGGTAAAGTATTTACGACCGACCTTGCCGGAAAGTTACTTCACTCCTTCGGAGGACCTGACGGAACAGAAGATTTAGGACATCCGAATGCGAATGACTACTTCATTGGACGCGGTAATTTCGTCCCTACAGACCTCGCACAACTGAACGGTCTATTCTATATCGCGACCGGCTACTCCAATTTGGATTATGTATTGACTGCAAAGATACTCAGCACAGACCCGTTTAAGACTGCATGGTATGATCTCGCTTTCGGCGGCAAGGGCGACGGAGTGGGAGAGTTAGGTACCGGTCACGGCATTACCGTCCCCGGAGGCACCACACGTATTGACGTCGCCGACCGGCCAAATTCGGAAATAGAACGCTACACAAGACACGGTCAATATATCTCAACTCTACCGATGCCTCTTGGTTCCTACCCGTGTGATGTGGATTACATGGGGAAATATGGTTTAGTAGGAGCCCTTCACGGCCCTGACCGAAGCCAGGGAGCCCCAATTTACCTTCTTGAGAACGATAAATTGGTCTCGACAATTATGTGTAAAACAGATCTGGGCCTGGAGAACTTCCAGCATATTCATAACGCCGTAATACGGGAAGTGGATGAAAAACTCTACATCATCGCTCAAGCTTGGAACCCGGGCGACTTTGCAATTCTGGAACAAGTCAACTAGGAACAATTGAACAACAATTGTATTTCAAAACCCAAGCGAGGTAGTGTTCCTATACGCGTTACGTAGATCGATCAAGAAACTTCTGGCATTATGCGCAGGCTAGAGTATTTCTTGTTGACGTATCTGACGCCATCCAGGAAGCTGTGTGGATAACTGGCCAGAGCCTCACTCTACCGGTCAAATAAACAGAAAGGACCACCATGGCTAGAATTGTTACATTCGGGGAGATCATGTTGCGGCTGGCACCACCTGATCTGGAACGCCCCTTACAGTCTGGAACATTTGTAGCTACCTTTGGTGGTGGCGAGGCCAATGTAGCTGTCTCAACTGCCAATTACGGACTGCCCACTGCATTTGTGACTGCTTTACCTCCAAATAATGCCATCGCCGATGGTTGTATCGCGCAGTTACGCAGTTTCGGTATTGACACGAAACACATTATCCGTTCCGGAGGTCGCATGGGCGTCTATTTCCTTGAACATGGTGCTAATCAAAGGCCCTCCAAGGTGATCTATGATCGTGACGGCACCTCTATATCACTGGCAGAACCTGGTGCGATCAATTGGGACGAAGTCTTTGACGGTGCAACCTGGTTCCATATCACCGGCATAACACCTGCCATTAGTCAAACTGCAGCAGATCTCTCGTTTGAAGCAGTTCACGCTGCTCGAGAAAAGGGCGTAACCGTTTCTTGTGACTTCAACTATCGCAAACGTCTATGGAACTACGGCAAAACTTCCCAAGAAGTGATGCGCGAGTTAGTAAAATTCGTGGATATTGGCATAGCCAACGAAGAAGACTGTCAGAAATCTCTTGGTGTGTCCATCGATATCGATGTTGAGGCCGGCGAGTTAGACACCGAAAAATATAAAGTTCTCTCGGATAAGATGCTCAATGAATTTCCCAATCTCAAAATCCAGGCGATTACTCTGAGAGAATCCATAAGCGCCTCACATAATGACTGGTCGGCCTGCTTGAATGATCGTGAAAATTTTCACGTCAGCAATAAGTACTCAATTACGCATATCGTCGACCGCGTCGGTGGTGGTGATTCATTTTCAGGGGGACTAATATTCGGCCTAAACGCATACCCCAACAACCATCAACAGGCACTAGAATTTGCTGTTGCCGCTTCATGTCTAAAACATTCGGTACCTGGAGATTACAATCGTTTTTCCACCTCAGAAGTGGAAGCCCTTATCGAGGGAGGCGGTTCTGGACGCGTACAGCGCTGACACCGAACCTCCTCACGTCCTCCAAGCTGTATAGAGATAGCTTCAATTTCATAAGTTCGCACTCAGCGCATCGCTAGCCTTTTTGATTTGCCTAGTAATAGCTTCAAAAACTTCCTTGACGATAACAATCTGTCCCTTGGCTGTAGCCCAATCGCGTTGCTCGATCGCTTCACGCACTCCCGGAATCGTCTTGACGCCATACCCCGTGTAGAAACCGGGGGCGTAGATTTGGTGTCGATACCATTCCCTAGGAGCAGGCAAACCCTCCGGCCGACCCATCGCATGCTCTACTCTACGCAAGAGAGAATTCACCATTGCAGAATCATGATCCATACCATTAGAAACAGCTGCCGTGAGAGATTTTTCATAGTTCTTGGCCGCTAGAGTTAGTTCTCTCAACGGAGGACGTAATAGTTCAAGTTGGAGTGGTGATGCATCCTGATATGTTTTCTGCATTCCTTCGTAAAGCTCATCTATCTCGTCAAGATACTCTCCCAATGTCTCTGATAGTTTTGTAAACTCAAACGGCAATACTTCTGCATCAGCCATACGAGCTATGGCAATCGCGTGAAACTCAGCCAGTGCTCTACCATAAAGAAATTCAGGGTCACCAAACCTTTGATACCAATCGAAAGAATCGTAGATCGAATGGTAAACACCTCCACCCGCCCTTCCGAAACTGATATTTGTCGAAGCAATCGTTAAATGGTCCAGAAATACTGTGTAGTCAGAGCCTGACCCCAGTGCGTCCAAGCGAAGATCATGATGCTTCTCAGTACTTTTTTTATTTTCTGCTACGTGCCATTCTTTGTCGCCACCTTCAGAGACTTGTTTTTCTTTAACCACACTCCAAACGCTCTTGCCGTTCATCGGATCACGCACATCTCGCGCAACACTATTTATAAAATGCTCCAAGGTGTGCGACCCCTGTAGTCTCAGAGAACCCTGTCGATTACTATCGCTGTTGAAATAGACTATCGCTTTTTGTCGCAGCTCTTCTGCGTGTTTTTCAGCCCATTCAGTAGAGCCAATCAACCCCCATTCCTCTGCATCCCAACTCGCAAAAACAATCGTTCTCTTTGGCCTCCACCCCTTCTTGACCATTTCACCCAGCGTCCGAGCAGTCTCCATAAGAGCCGCATTACCGCTAACTGGATCAGTCGCTCCATTGACCCAAGCATCATGATGGTTACCGTAGAGAATCCATTCATTCGGAAATTCACTACCTGTAATTTTCCCAATTACGTTTTCTCCTGGCGTAATATTCCAATCAAAAGTAACCTGTAGACGCACTTTTGCAGGCCCTGCGCCAACGTGATAAGTAAGCGGCAAAGCTCCGCGCCATGATTCAGGAGCAATTGGTCCTCCTAGGTTGCGTAACAGAGGCAGTGCCTCACCATAGGAAATCGGAAGAACTGGAATTTTCGGCAATGTCTTCGATTCTGAGATTTCAAGTTTGCGCCCGCCTGGTTCCGACCCCCATCCAGGCGACAACGGATCCCCAGGATGTATTGGCATATCCATGGTACTGCCGCGCTGTACTCCATCCTCGGGCCGATTCTGCCCGAGGGGATACACATCGTCGCCGTAGTAACCATCGTCTTTGGGATCCGAGTAGATAATGCATCCAATAGCTCCGTGTTCCGCCGCTAACTTGGGCTTAATCCCTCGCCAACCTCCGAAATATCGTGCCAGGACAATCTTGCCTTTTACATCTACACCCAATTTGGCCAAAACCTCATAGTCAGCAGGCATCCCGTAATTGACGTAAACAATCTGTCCAGTTACATCTCCATCAGCAGAATAGGCATTGTACGTAGGCAGTTGTCCAAGATCAGATGAATCTCTGTCTTGTGGAATCGCTGGCTCTGACAAAGTGGCAAAAAAATACTCTGGCTCGAGCAGTTCAAGAAGCCTCACACGGGGAGTCGGCATCAAACCATCAAATACTTCGATCGAGGCATCAAGACCCCACTCCGTGAATTTCTGGAGTACATATGCTGCAACCTGCCTACCACCTTCGCTACCAGTATGGTGCGGCTCCGCCGACATAACACGGATATACTCACGTACATTGGCCGCTTGGGGGATTTTACGAATTCTTTCCTCAAGAACAAGCTGCTCCTCTGATGATGCTTCAGAAAACCCGCGCAATAATTCGGTGGCGGTTGCACTCTGGATCACAATCAGAAATGACAATAGTGTTGGGCTAAATACTTTCCACATGAAAAGAATTTTACAGTAGTAGACAGTGCCTGGAGCAAAATACACAATTATTCATTACAACACCGCCGTTGAACGATCCTTGCTGCTTTCATACTCTAAACTCGATCAAAGTTAATTATTGACGTCAAAATAGGTGCAGTCGGGATGTGAGAAAACAATAGCGCTGACACTCGCCTCTGGATCCATCATGTAGCCTTCGGTGAGTTCAATTCCAATTTGTTGTGGTTCAAGAAGATCAAAGAGACCCTGTTGATCCTCCAGATTCGGACAGGCAGCGTAACCGAAACTATACCGACGGCTGTGATATTTTGCTCGGAAACGATCCAGCATCGTCGTTGCAGGAGAATCGGGAAAACCGCAATCTTCTCTAATTCGCCGATGGAGCCATTCTGCTGTCGCTTCTGCCGTTTCAAGGGCCAATGCTTGCACCACGTGTGATTTTAGGTATTCACCCTGTTGTTTGTATTCTTGAGCACACTCACGAATCCCTTTGCCCGCAGTTACGGCAAACATAGCAACCGAATCTCGAATGCCATCTGCAGCGGGCAGAACGTAGTCAGCTAAACAGAGCCCATTTTCTCTCTGCTGTCGCGGAAACGAAAATGAGTGTAGTAGTGTGCCTCCTTTAGGTTCATAAAACTCGACTGTGTTGCCTTTGGCATCCACGTCAAAAAACTTCCAAACAGCTCTAACTTTCATGAATGAGGTAGCCTCAGCTTGGACCTGCTGGACAATTGCTTGCAGTTCGAGAGCTTTGGGGTCACGCGCAATCAACATCCGTTCAAAATTACCGCGAAACCCTAAATGTTTGACATACAACATCTGAGGGTTCAAGTAACTCCATACTTCTGCCAGTTGTGGTACGTCACGGACGATACGTTCTTGGTAAGGCGCTGGGGTTGGTGACAGGTCGCGCCTCACACTCGAACTCGGATTAGATCTAGCCTTTGCTACCACTCTTCTTGGAACTCTTGAGGTGTCCCCGGGTTGGCTTTTTTTGACAAGTTCGGCACGTTGCTTGGGGTCCATCAATCTGTTCATCAGGCTTAATCCGTCCATTGCATCCTGTGCATAGCACACAACTGAATCTTCGGTATAAGCAGGTAGAATTTTGCGACGGGTAAAATTGTCGCTTAATGCAGCTCCACCTACCAACATTGGTGCCGTTATTCCTGCCTCTCGAAGGTCAGAAGCGGTGATAACCATTTGCTGTGCACTCTTGACCAATAATCCCGATAACCCGATCGCATCTACTCTGTGTTCACGACAGGCAGCAATCAAATCGGCCGGTGGTACTTTTATCCCTAGATTAATAACGCTATAGCCATTATTGGTCAGAATAATATCAACCAAATTTTTCCCAATATCATGAACATCACCCTTGACCGTCGCTAATATGATCTTCCCTCTTTCGATGTTTTCCACTCGCTCCATAAATTGCTCAAGGTGAACAACCGCAGCTTTCATCGCCTCAGCGGATTGCAATACTTCAGCGACAATTAACTCGTTATTATTGAACAGTCGTCCAACCTCACTCATTCCTACCATTAGAGGACCATTGATGATTTCGAGTGGCTTCAGACCTTCCGCACGCTTGAGTTCGATATCAGACACTAAACCTTCTTTAGTTCCCTGGATAATGTAGTTCGCTAACCGTTCATCAAGTGGGAGATCCTCCAAGACCACTCTCTTCGAGAGCGGGCGATCACGGAAGTGTGCAGCGATAGCGGCAATGTGATGCTGATTGATTGCCGCGCGTTGTTCCTTGCTTTGATCCCGATAGTCATGGGGTGCATCTACTCCCTCAGGCGGATAGTTGCCCAGTAGATCTTCTGCAAGTTTCCTTTCATTATCTGGGATCGAAGCATAACGTCTGATTTTTTCAGTATTTACAATTGCCAAATCGAGTCCCGCCTTCACCGCTTGGTAGAGAAACACTGCATTCACTACCTCACGAGCTGAAGGAGGCAAACCAAAGCTAACATTGCTGACACCCAGCAAAGTCTTCGTCTTTGGTAGCGTTTTCTTGATCAAGGAAATAGCTTCAACGGTCTCCACTGAACTTCCTATATAGTTTTCATCACCAGTTGCACATGGAAACACTAACGGATCGAAGATCAGATCTTCTTCTGCGAGTTGCCATTTTTCAGTGCAAAGTTGATGTGCTCTTTGAGCAATCTGCAATTTACGATCTCGCGTAACGGCCTGTGCTTGTTCCCTGTCTTCGTCAATAGAGCCAATGACCACTGCCCCACCATACTTCTTCAGAAGCGGTATAATCCGGTCAAATTTATCTTCACCGTCTTCAAAGTTAATTGAATTGATAATGCTCTTGCCTTGGCAATACGTAAGTGCCTTTTCGGCGGAAGATGGGTCAGTTGTATCAATCATGAAAGGTGTCTTGATCGCCTTACGCGCCAATTCCGCATAAAAGGCATCGATGTCCGCACCCTCATCGCGATCAGGGTTTTCAAGATTGACATCTATAACCTGAGCACCATTCTTAACCTGTCTGCGAGCAATCTCCGACGCTTCCTCGTACTTTTCCTCTTGAATCAATCGCTTAAATTTTCTGGATCCAACTTCGTTTGTCCGTTCACCGACCAGCAGCGGACGGTTGTCTTCGCTTGGTTCTGTTAGCTCTAAACCGCTGTAATAAGTTTTGCGTAGCATTTTTTGCGATCGTGGAGTTTTGCCCTCGATCATTTGAGCAACAGATCGTATATGTTCTGGTGTGGTCCCACAACAGCCGCCTAGCAGATTCACCCAACCGTTGTTGACAAATCTCTCAAGTGCACCAGCGAAAGATGTTGGTGTTTCCTGGAACTGCCCCTCCTCATCAGGAAGTCCAGCATTGGGGTAACAGTGGACACTACTTTGTGACATGTAGTGGATTGTGCGCAGGTGATCGGTCATAAACTCAGCGCCTGTAGCACAATTGAGTCCAATCGAAAGCAAATTTGCATGCTCCAACGAGGCCACAAAAGCATCGGCGGGTTGACCGGCCAGCATCGTCCCCATTGGTTCAATTGTTCCCGAAACAATCACTGGCAAACGATAGCCATCCTCATCAAAAATACGCTCAAAGGCAATTAATCCGGCTTTAATATTACGCGTGTCTTGTCCTGTCTCAAGCACCAATAAATCAGCACCTCCCTCGATCAGCGCACGTGCTTGATCATGATAGTCTTCCACTAAAGCATCGAAGCGAACTCCTGGCGTAAGAGTAATCGGTTTTCGGGTTGGCCCCATCGATCCAGCAACGAATCTTGGCTTATTCGGCTTCGAGAAACGATCCGCTGCTTCACGAGCCAGTTGAGCAGCTTTGAAATTCAATTCGTGGGCTTGATTCGTCAGTCCAAAATCTCTCATATCCTCAGGACTACCATTGAAGGAATTCGTCTCGACAATATCGGCCCCAGCTTCAAGATAGGATTCATGAATTTCACGGATCAGATCCGGTTGCTTAATATTGAGTAACTCATTGCAGTTTTCAAATTCTGGGCCGCCAAAATCTTCAACTGACAAATTAAGTGCATGGATGGCTGTCCCCATTGCTCCATCAAACAAGACAATACGCTCACGAAAGATTTCGTGCAGTTCAGCAGTACGCTCCTCACGTCTCGTCATGATGATTTAATGACCCCAACAATACTCTACGCGTTCGCAAAATAGTTAGAAAAGCATCTCGCCCGATCAAGCTACAGATACACTACTGCGGGCAAAATCAGCAAAGAAGAGTTCCTTTGATTATAGAGCTGCTTACCACGTACAGGTCACATCAATTGGTAGTCATATCATCAACAATCTAGTCGGCAGGACTGGGATCAGCGGAAAAACCAGAGCATCCATACACGTGTAATGCTAGAACCTGCCGATTCCAATCAAAAGTTTTCCCTCATCATTCCCGCAAAATGGTAGACTCAGTCGTTTCCGTTTAACATTACAACTTGAAGACACGTATACGGAACAGCAGTCTTTCCCTCAGTAACTAAAACGATTCTAAGGAGATCACCACTTGCGAGTTCGACCCCTGAAACCGATCCGTCGCAATGCCAGTTCACCCGACCCAGTTGAGGGTTTTGTGGCGTTGTCGCTACTTACTGCACCGAATCGAGCTCCTATGACCGATTCTGATGATGGACCACCCTGTCACTTGTGTACAGCACGATGCTGTAAGTACTTCGCCTTTGAAATAGACACTCCCACCACAAAAAGGGACTACGATTACATACGTTGGTACCTAATGCACGAAGCGATCGTAGTGTGGGTACAGGATCAGGATTGGTACATCGAGATTCGCACAGTCTGCAAACATCTACAGCCTGACCATACTTGCGGCATCTACGACAGTCGCCCAAAAGTTTGCCGTGATTATGGTGCTCCCGGTGAACCTTGTGAATACTTTACGGACGATCTGGAATACGACCTGTTCTTCGACTCTGACACCAAGTTTGATGCCTGGACGCAAACTCAACTCGCCAAGAAACAAAAAAAACGCACCAAGAAGAACCGACAAAACATGTAGACACCCCAACAAGTCACAGGGGAAAAGCGGAGGGGGAGGTCTACAATTTGACCTAGGGTAACCTATGATGTCACGAACTTTTCATGGGGAACATATGCGTTTTTTTCTCGATTTTAAAGCTGTCGCCCTATTCATTGGGGCATTTTTCACAATGACTGCAGTTCTCAAGACACAAGAAGTAAGGTTCCTTTTTGCACCACCGGATGGCTTCACAGAGACTGCTCACATACGTCGTGGTCGCCACATAACCCGTGGAAAAAACACTCGAAAAGATACACATGAAATGGATTTTCGATGGACAGCACACCTAAAAGGAAAGAAGTATCATATTGAACGTCACATTCTTTCCAACCGACTTTTTAGTGATGGTCAAATCGTTGCAAGCCCCATGCTCGATGCCATGGTGGGAGTCACGCTAACTTACTACATCGATGCTGTCGGTAAAGCTATTGAGATAAAAGGTTACAACAAGATTCTGGCGAATTTAAATTCGAAGTTTCCACCTCAACTAATCCAGAATTTGGGGGACCTAGAACCTCTTCGTAATGAGAACTTAGCTGAATGGCATCGCCGGGTCGGTCAGTTTGTTGGTCGCACCGTACACATAGGCGAATCTTGGACTTCCAAAGATAAAGTCAAACTGCCTGATGGCGATCATATTGTGAGCTATAACGCTACAGTGTTCGCTGGTTGGAAAGTATGTCGAGAGGAACCCTGTATGCAGATCCATTTTTTCGCTGACAGCGACCCAGTCAACCTGTACACAAGAGTTAATCAAGCCCATCCGGCCACTCTAAAACGGTTTAACCATGCTCCCAGAAGGATGTCCAACTTTTCATTCGAAGGTGAGGGAGAATCCATAGTAAACCCCAGAACCTTACGAACCGATTCAGAAAAACACACACGCACCATCACCAGAGTTTTGAACGGTGGCTCTAATGCAGGCCCTTTAAGAGTCCTGGAGTTTAACGAATATACAACTGAACCCGACTAGGGACTGCCTGATATCCTCTAACACGCTACCATCCGACTTCTCTTCCTTTATTCTCCTTTTTGAGATATTCCATTAGAGGTTCAAAGTACTCCAACATAGCCCTCGTGCTGACTTTCTCCCCAGTCTTCTCCAAGATCACCTCTCTCCAATCGCGTGTCGCACCTAACTGCAAAATTTCCGATAAAAAACGTCCGACCTCTTTGTTGCCGTAGTAGTTGCAATCGCGAGGATCTTGGTTGAGGATATTCTTAGCAATATAGGTGTGTAACTGATATTTGAGGACAAATGCCATAGCGTAATCGTAATATTGTGCTGGGTCATTACTAATGTGGGTTTTTGTGCAAGCGTCGCAATAAGCCTCTCCTCGAGGTGTTGGAGGCTTGATCCCTTGGAATTTCTCAACGTACTTCCACCAACGAGCGTTAAATTCCTCTGAAGAGAGATCTTTTTCGTAAAGATCATGCTCGAATGACGACATGGTACCAGCAGAAAACGGAATAAACGCAACCGCTTCGGTTAAAGCTTCATCGAGCAACCACTGAATCTCATCAACCTTCTGATTTGCTGGCAACAAACCAACCTGTCGTAAATACGCGGGCTGTCGTGCCGCTATACCGATGAGATCACCCACCGCCTCATGAAATGCCCTATTGGCACCTTCTCGCAAAGTCAAAGGGACTGCAGGAGTCGAATAAGCTAAGAAATAATACACATGACCCAATTCGTGGTGAGATGTTTGAAACCATCGATAATTTGCCTCCACACTCATCAACGATCGAACATCTTTGTCCAAGTTAAGATGCCAGGCTGAAGCGTGTGTGTTTTTTTTACGTGTCGTCTCAGCAGGCAACTGATAGAGATCGGACTTTTGCCAAAAGCTATCTGGCAATGCTTGCATTCCCAGTGAAGTATAAAACCGTTCCCCTTGCTCCACGATCCACTTTGGTGACTTGCCCGCAAAAAGAGGGTCTAGATCAGCAGCCTTGGTCAACCCTGGCCAAGCCTGTGCCCAGCGATTGCCAATCCAGTGCGCCGGAATAAGCTTGGGGGGAGGCTCCCCGTAGCGTTCAGCTAACTCATACTTCGTCCAGCAGTGCAATTGCTCATAAAGAGGCTTGAGGTCGCTAATGAAACTCTCCATCATAACCATCATTTCATCCACACTCATCCCATAGTCAGCCACCTGTAATGCGAAGAAGGAGTCGTACCCCATTTCACTCGCAACCCTATTTCTTAGGTTTCGCAGCTTCACCAGTCCCGGCTTGAGTGGTGGTCCGACTTGCTTTGAAAGCTCCCAGGTGATTCGCCTTTCTTTCAAGTCGTGGGAACGTCGCAAAGTGCCATCGATCTGATTCGGGGTTGCCTTCTTTCGACAACCATCCTCCCCTCTCTCGGCACAATATGTGAAGGAATCCAAAATCGCACTCTGTTTAGCTTCATGCTCAATACGAGCATCCACCACATCGGGAATAGTTCCAGGATATTGCGCTGCTGAGAGCAGAACTTTCTCTAGTTGGCGTTCTGTTAAATCCGTTAATGCGGCTCGTTCAGAAAGTAGGGTCTTAGTTTCGTTGATAACGTAGTCGCTACCGGCAAAGGCTCCGAAGGCACGGTTAGCAGCAATTCGTTCGCCTATATGTTGATCAGTAACATCTGTGTAAGCCTTCCAACTGGCTTCACTAGCAACCGAATAAAGCTTTTGGCTAAGGCTGTCATACATCGACAAAAACCTATCTGCTCTCTCTTGTGCATTGTCATTGAACCCGCACGAACTAACAGTCAAAAACCATATTCCAATGAATCCAAAAATTAATTGTCTAAGTACCATATCCGGATATTGTACTCTCCAAATGCAATACAGGAGAAACGCTAAGTTATATGATCTAAGAATAGCGATCCTTTTCTACTAAAACTTTAATGAAAGAAAAGGGCCTATTCACTACTATTGCCAGGAGACCAATCTATGCGCACTCTTACCGACGACAATCTCAATATTCACCAAGTAACCTTTCGTGATCGATGGTCTTTCCGTGAATCCATCGAGGGGATGGCAAGTCATGGCATACATCAAACTGCAGTTTGGCGAGACAAACTTCACGAAGCAGGAGTTGATGAGAGTGCGCGAATTCTCCGTGACAATGGTATGAGGGTTTCCTCTATCTGCCCCGTAGGGCTATTAACGGCGTCCGACCAACGTGGTTTCCAAGCAAACCTTGACGACAATCGTCGTGCAATCGAAGAAGCGGTCACCATTGATGCACCGTGCTTGAATTTCCTTTCTGGAGGATTACCCCCTGATTCCAAAGATATCGACAGTGCACGAGCCCAGGCTCTAGAAGCTTTATCTGTCCTGGTTCCTGAAGCACGCGCTGCGGGCATCAGGATGGGGATCGAACCATTACATCCGATGGTCTGTTCTTTCCGGGCGGTACTCTGTACCCTGGAGCAGACCAATGACTGGTGCGACCAACTCAATGCAGATGACACGGTCGGAGTTGTCGTAGATACTTACCACATCTGGTGGGATCCCAACATGGCCCGAGAGATCACACGAGCCGGGGATAGAATATGTGCCTTTCATATAAATGATTGGCTTGAAGACACAGAAGATGTCCGGCTGGATCGCGGCATGATGGGCGATGGTGTGATCGATATTCCTAGCATCCGAAAGATGGTTGAAGATACTGGTTACGATGGTCCACCAGAAGTCGAGATTTTTTCAGCTAAAAACTGGTGGCGTCGCGACCCGAATGAAGTGATTAGAATTATCAAAGAGCGCTATCAGACTTTTGTCTGACATATGCCAATCTGGAAGGCTTTTCACCCGAGATCTCCATCCTCTGCGAGCAACGAGACCATCTTTTCAAATGCAACGCATGTACGCTCTACATCATCTTGATCATGAACTCCAGAAACAACACCGCCAGGCCAGGGCAGCATATCGGCACCGCCGCATAACAGCCCTGCACGCATCTTGTGTACGAGCTCTGTCGGCGTACCCTTGAGTTTTGCAACATTGACTCGTCCAGCTTGGATGTCAGTGGGCCCAACTGCATCATGTGACGGGTTGGTAAAGATATGAAACCCAGAAAAACTTCCATAGACACACCAATCACTTCCAATTTTTGCCAATATGGCATTCATCCTACCGCGCAGAATTTCGGCTGTCCGGTTAGCTCGTTCAATGAGATCACTGGATTGCAATAATCGCAACGTCGCAATTCCAGCCGCTGCCGAGATAGGAGAAGCATTGTATGTACCCTGATGTGGTACTCGTGGACCGACTATTCCGGTATCAATAACCCCAAATTCCATAACATCCATAATGTCGGCTCGTCCAACCACAGCTCCAGCAGGGTACCCACCACCCAAAATCTTCGCCACTGTTGTAAGGTCTGGAGTAACTCCATAGAAACCCTGTGCTCCACCGGTCGAACATCTAAACCCCGTGACGACCTCATCAAAAATAAGCACAATACCGTGTTTTTTCGTGAGATTCCGAAGATCCGTAAGAAACTGTGGATCAATCGGCACTTTACCAAACGTCGAACCAGTAGGTTCGAGAATGACAGCGGCAATATCGTTACGTTTGGAAAATAAATTTTCGAGATAATCGATCTCGCCCGAAGGTGCGACCAACATTCCATTGACAACCTCGGGGAGTATACCTTCAGGAGTCATTTCAGATTTCCCACGGGCAAAAGCCACATGATCATGCCAGCCGTGAAAGTGCGTCCAAAACCGTACAACCTTCGACTTGCCAGTTGAAGCTCGTGCCACCCTGAGAGCCAAGTGTGTAGCTTCAGTACCCGTAACAGTAAACCGTACCCGCTCAGCAGAAGGAATCATCGAACGAACTAATTGACCCCACTCTAGTTCCAACTCGTGTGATGCCCCGTAGTGAACACCGCGTTTTATCTGTTCTTGTACCGCATCGATGACGACTGGGTGGTTGTGACCCAACATCAAAGCTCCATGCCCGCCGAAGTAGTCGACATACTGATTGCCATCAACATCCCACTTATTCCCCATATCTGCATATTCAACGCACAGTGGATGCGGCAGAAGAAAGCGCACATCATGTGTAATGCCACTAGGGAAGGTTGTCCGTGCTTCTCGGTAAGATTGTGCTGATTGCGGAGTTTTGTCCGCGTACGCCTTTAATGTTTGAGAGTCTCGCAATACAGATGGAAGGGTCATAATTTCAATATTTTTAGTCGGGATCTATTTCTTGTTCCAAAGACCCAAATAAGCGATCTAGGAATTGTGCCACGTAGCTCTGTTTTTCGACATCAGCAACCCGCAGAATATGCACGCCCGCCAATAGAGCCGCACTCGCTGCTGCCATTTCAGCATATTGGAACTCATCTTGAGTCGATCGCACTGATGCTGTCAAGAACCTTTTCCCCGAAAAACTAACTAAAACTGGGCGTTGCGAGTTTGCCAGAAGATCGAGATTTGTCAACATTAGCAAGTTCTCACTGGTTGTCTTACCATGTTCAAAACCAGGATCTAGAACTATTCGAGAAGGATCAATCCCGGCTTCTCGCGCTCGCGCCATTGAGTTTTGTAGATCTTTCCCAATCCCAGAAATTGGGTCTGATAATGGTAGCAACTTTGACCAATTCTTTGGCTCTCCACGAGCATGCCCCAGAACCAAACCTGCATCATAACGATTCACTACTGTCGCCATTCTCGGATCGACACAGAGCCCACTCCAATCTCGAATGACATCAACACCCAGCTCTAATACCCGTTCGGCTGTGTCAGCAAGGTGGGTCGTCACGCAAATCGGAATATCAATTCTGGAACGAAGTTTTTTAACAACAGGAACAAGCCGACGTAACTCTTCGTCGGAGTTGGACACCGGCCAGGTCGACTGTTTTCCCCATTCTGATACTTCTCCGAATGGCTGGATGTCTAAAAGATCTGAGCCCTCGCGTTCCAGCTGAATGGCTCTATCTAAAACATGCTCGATCCACTCTTTATCTTTCACAGGTTTCGGGGAATATACATCAAGGACTCCCATCAGAATGGTTCTGACCCCTAGCACCAGTTCCTGGTTTCGGATTTTCCAAGAGAAACGATTTCGAACAAGTTCCATAAATTTACCAGGACGGAGCCAGGCCTACCCCGTCACAAATCCACCGAGCCACCATCACATTGTTTCATAGGATCAGTCAAAAAATGGCGTGGCGACCCCTAGCCAAATTCAAAAGCTGCAATACCAAACTGCATTGCTTGATCGCCCAAAAAACTTTCAGAGCTGTCGGATCGCATCTTCTTGGCCATTCGCGTCAATCGTCGACGCGGTGCAAACCCCTTTTCGCGAGACAACTGTACTGCTGTCAAACAGTCAGGAAACAGATCCCAAGCAATTGTACAAGCACAGCTGTGGCTGAGAATCTTATCAAGCACCACTCCGGCAGCATGGGTGTCACGTGCCACAAAAGGGCCTAACTGCTGAAATTTTGACCCAGGTCGCAAAAAAGCCTGTGCATTGCTGGTTCGAAACAATCTGACTCCTGGGTTCGCTAGTAGACAATCCAAGATACGGCTACGATCAAGCCCAAATGCTTCTTGATCTAAATGTTGATCCCAGTTACCAATTGTATCTTTTCCATCATCTGGTTTTTGTTCTTCCTGTACATCACCGCTAGGGCGAATCCAACGCTCAACAGTACACTCATCGACAAAACCAAATTTGTCATAGAGCAGCCGCCCTACGTCCGTAGCATCCAATTTCGCTATTGATACTTCTCGGCGATCGAGATATTCCAAAGCTGCTTCGATCAACGCCGCACCGATACCCTGGCGACGGTATTCGGCATCAACCAACATCATCCCTATCCAACCTAGGTGCTTGCCATAGCACACTGTAGTTACCGTACCCACAACTGTACCTGCTCGTTCAAATACCAGACATCCACCAGGTTCAATTTGTTGGATTGTCACCCAATCAATTTCAGTTTGATTCCATCCCTCAGACTCCTTCAGGAGCATCGCTGAAGGGATATCTGACTTGGTCATTAGTCGGATCACAATCTAACTTCTCCTCTTTTTTATATAGAAGAAAGCTACACCACCGATCGCTACAGCAAGTATTGCAGTCAAACCAAGTGAGAAATATTGCTGTTCATAAATTTGAGAACCCATCATCGTACTGAATAACAACGCGGGTGCTCGACCTAATCCTGAAAGGATCAGGAATTCACCCAATTTGAATTCCGTCAACCCAACCGCATAACATAAACTGTCCTTGGGTATTCCCGGGATAAGAAACAGCACAAACAAAGCTGACTTTCCTTTGTGAGTCTCTAATGCGCTATTGATCCTAGTAAGTCTCGTTTCCCCCAAGATTCGCCCCACCACCGACCGTCCCACCAAACTCGAGAACCCGAATGCACAAACAGATCCCAACATGATGCCAATCCAGGAATAAATAAATCCCGCCCAAGCTCCGAAAACATATCCAGCTGCAACCTGGGTTACTTCACCTGGAACCATAAAAACGATAACCTGCAGAACCTGAACACCAATGCAGGTCAGTGGACCCCAAACCCCTTCTTGACGTAGGATTTCGACTAAACGGTTGTAGTCACTGACTTGACCTAACCAACCGATTCGGAACAGGCCATATACAGCTGCGGCAAACAACAGTAAAAAAAAGAGCCGGTTCATGAGTTGGCGATTTCGCATTGTACTCCGCACTCCTACAAAACTTAGCTTCATCTTGCAAAATCACGCCGGCCGTATCCAACCCTATAGCATTTTGCAATGCGACGGTGGAGGATCAACCAAGACCAACCATGACCACACAACAAATGAAGACCTAAGCAGAGTGTTTAAATATGCTTTTCGATGGCCAAGTTGACCATTCTAATTAAAGATACCGCAAAGGGGTTTCTTGCTGATCACGTAGAGCGTTAGGCTTCCGAATTCCACATTTCTTCCCAGGTGACTTCCCTCTTGAGATCCATTGCCATACGTCCGAGGATAGCGGTCAGAGTTGATTCAGCACCACGTACTCCAGTATTTTCCGGACGACTCTCTGTGATTCGCGTCACAAATTCGTCTACGGCTTCGACGGTTGAATTGCGTGGTGCTTGCTCGGTCAAAATTTCATCACGGTTGCGAAAATGCTTCCAGTAGAGTGACGTGGTTTCTATGCCACCTTTATTTCCAAAGAACCGCTCATTAACTACCCGGTAGGTAGGTGGTGCAAGTGTTGTACCAGTTAAACAACCTTGCACATTGTTTGGGTAATCAAAGGTGACTTGACCGTGATCGCGTACGTCACCTGGTCGTGGTACAGTCTGTCCGCCCGTGCCAATAGCTTTCATTGGATGAACACCCAAAAACCAGTTCATCACGTCTATTAAATGTATATTGTTTTCGACAATCAGATCACCTGAAAGATGACGCCACGAATACCATTGCGCGATCTTATCAGCCAATTTTGTTGGCGGCTCCATGCCTCCAGGTCGTTTTTTCGAACTTCGGCTCTTAAGAAATTGAAGTAGAGCCAAACGGACGGTTCCAATCTCACCGGAATCCAGTAAGGTTTTGGCGTTCTTATAGATCTGACTGTACCGGCGCTGGAAACCGAAGGTGATATTAAGGTGACGATCTGCACTGTCGGCTGCTCGCATGATACGTTTGCAACCAGCAACATCTGGTGAAGCAGGCTTTTCTATGTATATGTGCTTCCCTGCTTGGACCGCTTTCTCGAAATGTTCGGCATGCAAAAAGGCAGGTGTCGCAATTATGATGGCATCAACATCACTAGCGAGTAGTTTTTCATAATCTTTATAAATCACTGGATTTTCGAGATTGATAACCCTTTTTGCGCGCTCGATTTTCTCGTCATAGAGATCACACAACGCGGCAATCCGACCTGACGTGTTCTGGGTCAGTAAACGTGAAACTGTGGGGCCACGCCCCCCCGTACCCAACAAACCAATTGAAACGCTTGAATTTGCAGTACTCCCTGCGACAGCGGCGAACGGCACCACGGTCGTCGCTCCGATCAGAGTTCTACGTGTAACCGCATTCTTGGATGATTTCATGTCTCTTCCTATCTGGTGGCCGTACAGAGTTCATTACCGCTCAAGTCATATGTCCAGATGCTCGGAGTAAAGTTTCATGCACGAGCAATTCATGATCGTAGGAGTAACTCAGCGGCTCACCCGTCCTAATAGCACGAGCCATGTCCGCAAACTCATACTTGTCGTAGATATGAGGCTCAAATTTGATGTCTTGCCATCCCTTCTTGTATGTCCCACGGGCTTCACTCATATTGACTCGCATTGTTCTGTCACCACTAATCGGCTGAATGAAGAATGACCCCTCAGTACCGACCAATTCAAAAGAGCGATGAGCACCAGCATTAGCCATTTTAGCGGCAGTTGAAATCACCGCCATTGATTTTTCGTACTCAAGAACCGCCAAAGTATTATCCTTTAGATCGTCAGGTTCACTGGTGTCATGACGCATGAAACTTGTCGTCTTATCGGGACGTCCCCACAGCTCCACTGCACGGTCAACCATATGGCCACATAACTCAAAAAAAGCGCCGCCCGGATACTTAGCTTCACTAGCACGTGATCTCTTACCACGATTCGAATTCATCGTAGCTCGCATAAGGTACACATCACCAAGCCAACCTTTTTGGGCAGCTTCTATAGCGGCACGAATACAAGGATGAAAACGGTAGTTATAACCCTGCTGCAGCAATAGCCCCTTTCTTTTCGCCTTTTCGACCAATTTGCGGAACGGGTCGAGGTCTGGCGAAGGAGGTTTCTCAAGATGGAGATGACGCCCGGCATCAATCACCTTATTTCCCCACCCAATCGCTTCCCAAACACTACACTCGACCATAATAAGATCCAAAGAATCGTCGGCAAGTAGAGCATCTTCCGAGATGAACTGCAATCCGGCAAACAACTCCTGGCTCTGGCGATTTTTACGTGCACTTTCGTTGGGTTCATGAACAGCAACTATTTCGTAGTCACTATTCGCACGCATGGCGCGCATTTTACTGTTGGTGTGGCCGTGCTGAGTACCGAATACGCCTACGCGAATTGGTGTTTTTCCTGCTCTGGCAGCAACCACTGATGCAGCTGCCGACCCAGTTACACGAAGAAATTTCCTGCGGTCAACCGAATTCATATTTTTATCCTCCCGCTCTCTCGAACTCTCCAGAAATAGTGTTCCAGTCGATCTTGACTCAGATGAACAATTTTTGCAAGTGACTCAAACGTTGCACGAAACATTCAACGCTCTAGTCCGTGGTCACTCTCGAATCAATCAAACTAGAAGTATTTGTGATGAATTCTTCAACACTCAAGGTTCCCTCATTTCCTCGCTTACGGTGCCTTACTGCAACAGTATCGTCTTTGGCTTCGCGTTCTCCGACAACCAGCATATATGGGATTTTCTGTATCTGAGCTTCACGGATTTTAAAATTGATTTTTTCGCTGCGGGGATCGAGTTCTGCCCGAATACCAGCGGCCAAAAGTTGTTTCTGTACCTGTTCAGAAAAACCATTCTGACGATCGGTAATAGGTAAGACAATTACTTGCACAGGAGCCAACCACAAGGGAAATGCACCTGCATAGTGCTCTATCAAGACACCAAAAAACCTTTCCACGGAGCCCCACAAAGCACGATGTACCATTACAGGCCTGTGTGCCTTCCCATCCTCTCCGATGTATTCCAGTGCAAATCGACGAGGTAAATTGAAATCAAACTGAACTGTCGAAAGCTGCCATGGCCTGCCTATAGCATCCACTAATTTCACATCAATCTTTGGTCCGTAAAACGCTGCCTCATTGGGCATAATCTTGGCATCAATTTCCCGTTCTTTGAGAGCGCTAAATAAACCGTTTTCAGCCATTTCCCATTCTTCCGCAGATCCTGCGTACTTTTCACTGTTGCCCCCGTCCCAGGTCGATAGCTCTACTTCAAATGTGCTAAATCCAAATGTCTTCAGTACGTCGAGTGCAAAATCCACACATCCAATAACCTCACTTTTAACTTGTTCGGGTGTGCAAAAAATATGTGCATCATCCTGGGTAAAACCCCGCACCCGGAGTAAACCATGCATCACGCCTGACCGCTCATATCGGTAGACCGTCCCCAATTCCCCCAATCGAACCGGCAGATCACGATAACTGCGCAGTCCGTTCTTATAGATCAAAATATGAAAGGGACAGTTCATCGGCTTTAGCTGATAGTCGGAGTCATCCAATTTCATCGTCGAGAACATGTCGTCGGAGTAAAAGTCCGCATGGCCAGACGTACGCCAAAGGTCATGTCGTGCGACATGAGGCGTATAAACCAACCCATAACCACGTGCAACATACTGCTCACGCAGCCAATCTTCCATCAAGCGACGGATGACCCCTCCTTTTGGGTGCCAGAAGATTAACCCTGGACCTGCCTCATCTTGGACACTAAATAGGTCAAGTTGCTTTCCGAGCTTGCGATGATCACGTTTCTTAGCCTCTTCAACGCGGAGAAGATAGGCATTAAGATCCTTTTTATTGAAAAAAGAAGTTCCGTAGATGCGCTGTAAACGCTGATTGTTTTCGTTGCCTTTCCAGTATGCTCCAGCAACGGAGAGCAATTTAAACGCCTTGATGCGGCCCATGCTGGGAACATGAGGACCCCGACAGAAGTCAAGAAAAAGATCGCCGGTTTTGTAAATCGAAATACTGTCCTCATCAGTCTTTTCCTCTATCAGTTCGCACTTCATTTGCTCGCCAGCTTCTCGAAACTCTGCAAGCGTTTCCTGTCGTGGAAGCCAGACTCGGTAGTTCCGTGGATTGCGTTTGACAATCTCACGCATCCGTTCTTCAATCCTCTCGAGATCCTCAGGAGTAAATGGTTCCTCTCGTTCAAAATCATAGAAAAAACCCTGTTCCGTGGGTGGACCTATACCAAGCTTGGTTTCGGGATACAATTCCAGAACAGCTGCAGCTAAGAGGTGAGCGCTTGAATGTCGATAGATTTCAAGACTTTCGGGATCACGTTCCGTGAGGATTTTCAATGAGCCATCACTGACAATCGGTTCTGCCAAGTCGATTGCCTCATTGTTAAGCTTCGCCGCTAGGGCTGACTGGGCCAACCTTGGGCTAATCTCTTTGGCGATATCACAAGCCGTCGTCCCCTTTTCGACTATCTTCTCTGTGCCGTCCGGAAGCGTGACCAGAATCGATTCCATTGTGGTTGCAGTCTCCTTTTAGGACAAGAGCTCGTCTGCCTAAATTAGGCCTCAAGTTTTTGCAGAAGTGGATGCTGACTTGGTGTCGGAAGATGCCGTCTTCGTTTTCGCTGTTTTTGCATCTTTCGCAGTTTTTTCAGTTTTCTTTTGATCGACACCCTTCTTATTATCCTGAGAGCCTTCCGATTTCTTCGCGTAATCCGTAACATACCAGCCAGTCCCTTTGAATTGAATCGCTGGCGGTGACAGTAGTTTCTGCAATTCTCCACCACAATGCTCGTGCACAGTCAGTGGCGGATCAGAAAACTTACGAATTTCTTCAAAGCCTTTCCCGCATTTTAGGCATTTGTACTCATACAAGGGCATAATGAATCGTTTCGGACAGAGACAACTTGGTGTGCCTAGCACGGCCTAGGGTTAAGTATATCAAGGGTAAACCACCTGTCCTGCATGTTGGAACCCTGTTCAATACTAAACAGCAACAGTCGCCTGAACTTTGATCAAACTAGTCAGTTCTCTGTCCGAAGCTTTTTGTCTTAGCCTTGTAGCAATTAGCAAAGACAATAATCCGATTCGTTCTAGGAAATGTGCACCGTGCACAAAAACCCCTGCTACGAATGGCTGGTTTCCAACGTAGTGCCAACATCTTCACCTTCAAGTAGTCGGGTTAGGATATTGGGAGCTTTGCCAGCCGCAATCCGCACTTGGCGTATACCCTGCTCAAGGCCATTCACCGCAGAGCGCAGCTTAGCTTCCATACCGCCTTGAGCGACACCATTAGTAATTAAATTTTCTGCATCAGGTGGGGTTAACCGGGGAAGCAATTTTTTATTGCTATCAAGAACGCCATCTACGTCGGTCAAAAAGATCAGCTGATCAACCGAAAAACCTACAGCACAAGCAACCGCCATTTGATCAGCGTTCACATTGAAAATATCGCCACTCTCACTACCGGCAACACAAGCAACTGTTGGCAGGAACCCTTCGGCGGTCAACACATCAAGTACAGTAGTATTCACATCCGAAACCTGACCAACAGCCCCTAGGCGATCATCAAGCTGAACAGCTTTCACGAGACCAGCATCTATACCAGATAGACCTACTGCACGGGCTCCTTCACTTTGTAGTTCTGAAACCAAGTGATGATTCACCTCACCTGCCAGAATTCTCAAAACCGCATCCAAAATTTCCGGTGGCGTAACTCTAAATCCATGACGAAATTCACTCTGGTGACCGCCGTGCTCCAAATAGCGACTTAGTCGCTTACCACCACCGTGTACTATCACAGTCTTGTGCCCAGCTAGAGTCTGCGCAGCAATTTGTGTAGCCAGCGATTTGCGAATGTTCGTTTGTTCGAGCAGTGTTCCGCCGAGTTTAATGAGTAGTTTCACAAGTTGAAATACGTGAGAGTCTTTCGCTAATTAGAGTAATCCGCAAGCTTCGGGGAAACCAAGCACAAGATTCATATTTTGTACCGCTTGACCTGCAGCTCCTTTACCTAAATTATCAATTGCAGCAACGATAACAGCCCGACGAGTCTTCGAATCAACACGAATCCCTAAATCGCAGTAATTCGTATGATTTACTGAATCAAGACTTGGCAGAGAGCCGTCGGGGTAAACGCGCACGAAGGGCTCTTTGTCATAAACTTTGTGGTAGACATTTGCGAGTTCTTCTCGCGTCATTTCTTCCTCAGTACGGACGTAAATAGTTTCCAGAATACCTCGATACACAGGTAATAGCTGGGCGGTGAAGCTGAGTTCATGCTCCTCAAGATCAGTGGTTAGCAGAACTTCAGGTACATGTCTGTGTTCCAGTATTGCGTAGGCAGAGAAGTTATCAGTCACAGAGCAGAAGTGAGTCTTCCTCGACGGCTTCTTGCCGGCACCGCTTACTCCAGATTTAGCGTCACAGATCACGCCAGCTTCGCGTGCGAGAACACCGGCAGTAATAAGAGGACGAATCGCTAAGCTCGCAGCAGTTGGGTAGCAACCCGGGTTGGAAACAAGACGAGCAACTTTAGTGACAGCACGAAAATATTCCGGTAAACCGTATACAGCTTCTTCGAGTAAGTCCGGCCTGTCATGCTCCATCTGATACCAACGGCTATATTTGTCGACAGTGCGAAGTCGAAAGGCTCCACTCAGATCAATGACCTTCACTCCCGTATCAAGAGCAGCTGGAACAAGCTCTAGTGATACTTCATGCGGAGTGGCAAAGAAAACTAACTGAATACCTGAATCACAAAGACCTTCAGGCAACCACGGTATTCGCTCGGGGTCAGTTTCCCAACACGAGCCTTCATCAGGCAATTGGGAACGATGTTCCAACAAAACTGGCTCAACATGGGGATGTCGCTGTAGAAACTTGACTAGCTCCATCCCGCTATAACCGGTGAAACCTACAATGCCGACTCTGACCGTATCTGCCATCTATAAGGATCTACCTCAAACCGTGATCATAGTGGATCTCTGAGACCTAAACAAGCCTACTGGCACATTGTGACTTATTCGTGGCACTCTACGACTGGCTCGTCATTACTTCTGATAGAGCCAAATCGGCTGCTTTCAATGTCTGATCAATATCGTTTTCGGTATGGCTCGCCGAAATCGAACACTGTTTTGTAGGCAGAGGAAAGAAGAAAACACCGTGTTCAAGTAACGCATGACGCAACCTTTCATCAAACGAGTAATCGTGATTGGAAGCTAAATCGTGCCAGTCGACCGGAGCATGGTCCATAAAGTAAGTGACAAATGCCGAACCTTGACGAACAATCGTCGCCTGTACGCCAGCACTCGAATAAATCCCACTCAAACCCTGTTCTATACGAGCACCCAGAACTTCAAAACGCTTGTAAACTTCTGCATCATTCTCCAGTAATACATCGGTGGTGGCTAAGGCGGCCGCAGTTGGAACTGGGTGAGCGTTGTAGGTGCCCGCAAGTAAAACTCGCTTAGAAGTATCTTCGTGGAAAAAGTAGTCCATCCAACGAGCAGGACCGGCAACTGCTGCAAGTGGATAACCATTCGCAACAGCCTTACCGTAAACCGCCAGATCTGGGGCAATATCTTCGATTTGTGCATAGCCCCCTATCGCGTGACGAAAGCCTGTCTTAACCTCGTCAAAAATCAGCAGAAATCCCATTTCTTCCGAAAGTTTGCGTAGTGCCTTCAAGTAGCCAGGCTGTGGTTTAATCAATCCAACATTCTGAAGAATGGGTTCAAGCAAAACTGCTGCCACTTCATAGTGCTCAACAACCCAACGCACAGAATCTAGATCATTAAAATTTACCGCGTGTACTAGCTGCTGATGCATCTCGGGAATTCCAGCACTGATCGGGTGGAATTCGTACTCTCCCGGTGAACGACGTGCTCCGAGTTGATCCACAGGGGTCATCAGATTGCACGCAACATCGTTGTGCCAGCCGTTGTAACCACCTTGCATAACGATCAGATGATCCTTTCCTGTGGCTGCACGTGCCAGTCTAATTGCTGCAGCTGTCGCTTCACTACCCGTATTGAGGAAAGCTACTCTGTCAGCCCATGATAGGTTGGAGCAGATTCGCTCCGCTAATTGACCCTCTATCTCACTCGGTCCAGACCCGAAAAGATCTGAACCAGTTTCTAAAGTCTCCAGAACGGCCTGTTCGATCTTTGGATGGTGATAACCCAAAACCTGAGGGCCAAAAGCAGCATGGTAATCGATGTACTCGTTTTCATCAGCATCCCAAAGTCGAGAACCGCGGCCTCTAGTAAAACAGACAGTTGGCGAAGTGTGCCGATTTGTCGAGGAGATACCACCTGGGATAAAACGTCGGTTGTGATCAAGGATTTGCTTGGAGCGTGTAAAGGACTTCATTGTTGACTTGTACCCTGTGCCATCGGTGGCACACTTAGAGTTGGATTACGGCCTCGTGCAAACGCTGGAGGATAGCCGAAACCGCCTCCCATAAATTATGTGCCGAATATTGGAGTATACTGCGAATGAGCCGCATGCCACTTGAGATTAGTTTTTAGGAGGCAAAAACATGCGTGAACCTTTGGATGCGCCAAACATGAGTAACTCCTCCAGTAGAAGTCTATCGCGAAGAGGATTCTTTTCGCGTATCGGGGATGGTGTACACGGCGCGGCATTGGCTTCGCTACTAGGTGAAGACCTTCTGGGTGCAGGTGCGCCTTTCTCAAATTCCACCAACCACACTCGTGAAGTTTTTGACCAATCTCTTCTAAACCCTCATTTCGAACCCAGAGCAAAAGCCGTTATTCATTTTTTTATGAATGGAGGCCCTAGCCAAGTAGATCTATTTGATCCGAAACCAACACTCAAGAAATTTGCAGGCAGCGCTCCACCCCGAGATATCGTAAACCAGATCGAATTCGCTGATGAAATTGGAACAATGCTTCCCTCTCCGTACCGGTTTTCGAAATGCGGCCAATCTGGCATGGAGATTTCCGAACTACTGCCTCATTTGGCCAGTGTTACAGATGAGATAACACTTATTCGCTCTATGTACGGCGAACATTTCAACCACGAGCCTTCTCTTTACCTCATGCACTCTGGCCGAACACTGCCAGGCCATGCTTCGTTGGGGTCGTGGGTTGTCTACGGACTGGGCTCGGAAAACCAGAACCTACCCGGATATGTTGTACTAGATGACCCGAAAGGCTACCCAGTAAACGATCTACAGAACTGGCAGGCAGGCTTTCTGCCACCTGTTTACCAAGGTACAAAATTCAGCTCGGAGGGGCCTCCAATCCTAAACTTGAAGCGTGTCGAAAATCTGCCCAGCCCACTCCTCCAAGCTGAACGTGAAATCCTACAGCGACTCGACAAAGCTCATCGACAAGAGCGCCCCTTCCAACCACAACTCGATGCCCGAATGGCTGGGTACGAGTTGGCAGCACGTATGCAATTAGAAGCCACCGACGCACTTGACCTCACTCAAGAAAGTGAAACAACTCTTGAAAACTATGGCATTAACCAAGAACAAACTCGTTCATATGGTAAGCGTTGCTTGATGGCTCGACGACTGGTAGAACGAGGTGTACGTTACATTCAAATTTTCATTGAGTACCAGATATGGGACAACCATTTCGATCTAGATGGAGGTCTTCGTTACGCCTGTGGTAAAACCGATCAGCCGGTTGCTGCATTACTCAAAGACTTGAAACAACGTGGCTTACTTGACAGCACACTCTTGATGTGGGGAGGCGAATTCGGACGCATGCCACTATCGCAAGTGCGCCAGTCAAGTGTCCCAGGCCGCGATCATGGACCAGCCGGATTCAGCCTATGGATGGCGGGTGGTGGTGTCAAGGGTGGCCATGTGCATGGCGCTACCGACGAAATTGGTCACAAAGCCATTCAAGACCGTGTCAGCGTGCATGATTATCATGCTACGATGCTGCATCTCCTTGGGTTGGACTCTCAAAAGCTAACGTATCCAGAAAACGGCCTCGATCTACGGCTCACAGATCAATATCCGGCACGAGTAATAGAAGAGATTCTCGCCTGACTTTTCTCATGTCAAAATTTCACTTCGTCGTTCCAGCCTAGTTGTCATGGGCTCACACCGTCTTATTGGACAGCCACGGTGCGACTCAGTCATGACGATCTCAGATTAGACTTCGGGCTCTGGACGTTTTTTTGGCAAGAGAGAGATCCCTACAGCTCCGATCAAGGCAAGAGCAAACACCATAGACAGACCAACCTTATAGCTGCCAGAACGATCACGTAAATAGGCCACAATATTTGGACAGATCGCTTGTCCGACAGAGTCAAAAGGCCAGATAATGCCCATGGCCCGGGCTAATGAATTAGCTCCAAAAATTTCGGCGGCCATTAGTGGAATCAACATAAAGTCGGCCCCCATGCCAAAACCGAATATCACAGCAAAGGTTTCGAGAATGCCAGGTCGGTCAATATAGAAAAGCAGAGGTACAGGCAAAGCCACCAGAAGATATGCCGCAATCATGACATACTTTTTCGAAACCCGGTCAGCCAATCGGCCCATGACAACACGCCCAGCAAGACTGGAACCGAGCCGGAGAAGATGGGTGTTTGCCACTACTCCTAAACTTAACCCTGAACGCCGTATCAGAAGTGGTAGATTGTGATCTATTGAACCTATAGCACCAATACTGCAGAAACTACTGAAGGCCAGTACCCAAAAAGACTTTTGTCGTAGGAGATGACTGAACGGAAGTGCCTCAACCTTAGTGTCTTGGGGTGGGGTGTCAACTCCGTCAGCATAGAGTCCTTTATCCTCGGGTCGATCACGAACAAGAAAGATTAACACTGGAAAAAGAAACAGTAATAGACCTCCGATACCCATGAGTGCTGTACGCCATCCATAGGCCTCTATCAGAGGTAGCGCAACGTACTTCTGGGAGATGGCTCCACCCAATCCAAGCCCTAAGTATGCAAACCCGAAGGCGGTGCCACGAAGCTTATGAAACCATCGCGACAGAATGACCTGGTTGGGAATTAGCCCAGAAAACAAAAACCCTACCATCAAGATGCACCATATAAAGCAGTAGAGGACGAGGTTGCCTTCCATCAAACCAAAACAATTGAGTGCTAGTAACTCTAGGACTAGTCCACACATTATGAGTTTTCGAGGAGAGAAGCGATGTACAACTAAACCACCTAGTGGAAGAACTAACAGAGTCCCAATCAGAACGCCACGAGTAGCCTCCGAGTCTGTCCATCCAAACTCGTCCTTGAAGAACTCATAGAAAAATGGCATTCCGTAGATAACTACACCTACGGTCATCATCATCGTAAAAAAGGACGCTCCAACTATAAACCAACCATAAAACGTTTTCTTCATGCTTATTGAACTCCGTCACCGCGCAGCTGGCATTACTCAGTCAGCACCGCTTGATAAAACGCTAGATCATTGTAACTCTTTACTCTGATCTAAATTTAAATATTCCTTGATTACGAAAAATTCAGGCTGCTAATATCAACCGGAGACCATACGGCTACCAAGCCTTGCAGGTACGATCTTGAGATCTACTAATAGCCAAATTTTACTAGTAACGCTTTTCGCATGTGGGCTTTTTACCATTAAATGTGGTACTAACTTACTTCCCACCGCAACTCCATCAAAGGCGATTAACATCGCTACAGCAGCAAATTTAGCTGCAATAATCGATGAGTTAACCGATCAATTCAGTGCTTCTAACAGCATCCAGACCGTTGTCAGCTTGGGTTCCACAACCTCGCTAGCTCATCAAATCGAAAATGGAGCACCGTTCGACATATTTGTCTCCGCCGATACTGAACATGTCGATCACCTGATCGAACTCGGTCTGCTCGTCGCTGAAAGTCGTCGCATTTATGCCAGAGGCAAACTGGTCGTTTTGACAACCTCTGTGATCACGGACCTCCAAGACCTTACTGCTCCTGCAATTAAAGTCATCGCCGTTCCGAAACCAGAAGTCGCACCTTATGGGCGCGCCACAGTAGATGCGATCAAGCGGCTAAATCTTTGGTCGTCACTTAAACCCAAAATCGTCTACGCACAAAACGTTGCAATGAGCAAACAATTCCTGCGGTCAGGGAATGCGGATGCAGCTTTTACGGCGAACTCACTGATTAACGCCAACGACATGGAATCGTCCATCACACTACCTATTGCTAAAAACCTTCACAGGCCGATCGACCAAGCGTTAGGCATAATCGCCACTTCAACTCAACAGGAAGCAGTCAAAATATTTGCTGCATTTTTATTGAGCAAAGAGGTGCAATCTCTGCTTGTCACGAGAGGTTACAGGCCTGCCCCACAGCGTCAAACAACCACTAATTAAAGAAGTGCACCTCAAATCTAACTACAACCAGAAATATACAATCAATCAATCTGAATCAAATCTAGCTTGCGATTGAGAGCCATTGGGTGTAACTTGATTCCTATGGCATCTCGCAGTCTCAATAAAGTTATGCTAATCGGACATCTCGGCAAAGATGGTGAAACGCGACACACCCAGGGGGGGGTTCCTGTTACGAACTTCAGCTTGGCGACAAGCTGGCGGACGAAAGACCAGCAAACTGGAGAATGGCGTGAGGAAACTGATTGGCACGACATTGTGTTGTGGCGCTCTGAGAACGTTGCTCCATATCTCCAGAAAGGCAAACAGGTCTTTGTAGAAGGCAGATTGCAAACACGCAGCTGGGAAGATCAAAATGGCAACAAGCGTTACAAAACTGAGGTTGTAGCAGAAAATCTCATCTTGCTGAGTAACCGTGGTGGAGACACAGGCTCTCCCCCACCAGAAGACCACACGTCACAACAAGAACCGAGGAGTGAGGCTCCCGCCTCAGAGGGTGCCGATCAAATCGGAAACCAAGGAGTGACTGATGACGACGTACCTTTCTAACCGTGTCGTTTCTTTGGTCTCATACTTTGACGAAACTTCATGTACTCGGATAGGGCAACTTCAAGAGAAGGCATTTTAGGTGAGCCAAGGCTCTCAACTTTAGCATTAGACAACTCGGCATTACGAGGACGGCGGGCAGGTGTCTTAAATTCTCGGTGATTCGTTGGTTGGATATCGGCCTCCAACTCTGCAGCCTCAAGGATTTTTAGTGCATAGTGATACCACGAAATTTTCACTCCACCACCTATGTGATAGAGTCCGAACTTGCCGTTCTCTAGTAATTCGACACATCGGCTAGCAAGAGCAGGTGCATAGGTCGGTGTGGCAAAAAAATCCTCAACGACCTTCAAGGGCTCTGAAGCCAAGGCCTTTTTTAGGATTAACTCCGGGAAGTTGCCTCGTTTGGTATATCGTCCGGCAGGGCCAAACACCCCAGCCACACGTATCACATAGTGCTGTTCAAGGGAAGCTCTGACGTACATTTCTCCTGCGAGTTTTGAAACTCCATAGACTGATGGAGGGTTGGGGGTATCTTCCTCGACATAAGGTTCAACTTTTTCTCCATCGAAAACATGGTCGGTCGAAAAATGCATCAGTGTCGCACCACGTTCTCGACAAGCAATTGCTAAATAATAGACAGCCACTCCGTTGACTCGCATTGCTTTCTCGGCTTCCTTTTCAGCAAGGTCAACGTAATTATATGCGGCAGTATTAATCACCCACCCAGGCTTATGTCTTGTGAAGCAGCTGTGAATTGCATCTTCATCGGTAATATCAAGTTCATCCCTACCCAGTCCGACGACACTCATACCTTTACGTCTCAGCTCAGAGACAATTTCAGTCCCTAGTTGACCACCTGAACCCAACACCAGTGCTCGCAAAGGATACCCTCCATGCAGTGACGAAATTATTATGGCGCACGCATCGTATCGTATGCGACCCAATCTGGCCTGAAACTATCAGAAAACTCAGTTTAAGTTCGACTTATGGAAGTTAGGTGAATTCAAGCTGGGTTTTTATCAATTCGGGAGTGGTACAAATTATTTCATTGTGCAAGGACTCGATTTAAGCAAAGACCGTTGCCGTCATGCGGAGAGATTCGTGCAGAAAGCTTGATGTAATACTGAAACGACGTTAGAACTCCTTACCACCATACAAACTGGCTACGAACTTGTGGTAACCGTTGTAGGGTAACGTCGGGCGTTTTTCGCCGGTGGGTAATACACGCTCAGTCGCTTGAGACCACCTCGGATGAGGGCGGGCTGGGTTTACATTTGAATACCATCCGTATTCGAGCCCTTGTGCTTGATTCCATAACGTCGGAGGTTTCTTACTCGTGAATTCAAGAGCAACGATGGATTTGATACTTTTTAGTCCGTATTTCCAAGGAACGATCAAACGGATCGGCGCACCGTTTTGCTTCGGTAAGGGTTTACCATACATGCCAGTAACAAACAGTGCCAGCTCATTCATAGCTTCGTCAAGTCGTAGAGCCTCAAAGTATGGCCAAGGGTAATGAGGTTGTGAATGCATTCCCGGCATCTGATCCGGTCGGTTAGCCGTAACAAGCCGTAGATATTTCGCCTCCGGCTTTGGGTCAACGTGTTTAATCAGAGCTGAAACGGGAAAACCAGTCCAAGGAACCGCCATGGACCAAGCCTCGACACAGCGCATACGGTAAAGTCGTTCCTCTAGCGGAAACCTACGAAGCATTTCGTCAAGATCATACTTGCCAGGCTTTTTGATCAACCCCGTAACCTCCACTGCCCAGGGGTCAATTTTGAAAGAGCTGACCAACTCCTTCACTCTTTGCTTGTCCGTAGTGAATTCATAAAAATTGTTGTAGCTTGTCGCAGCGTATTCAGGTGTGATTGGGCGGTCGAGCGTATAACGCAAGTTCCGTCGTGCTGGATATAGATCCACATTGGCCTTAGTTTCTGTAGCTCGACCGAGTAATGCACTCAACCCATTGAAGCCCATTATTTTCAATAAAGTGCGCCTGTCGCGGAACACTGACTCAGGTGCTGCCTCTCGCTCAGGTATTTCCCAACCGCGTGGAACTTTAATCAGCACTACACCCTCCAGGTTGTTGGCATCCTTGGCTTGAAGGCAGCTGCAAACTCCCAGGCTAGCAGCCAAACAGAACCCCGGATCCTGTAGACAGGTTATCATGGGCAGGTATCATTCAAGGCAATTTCTATTCCTGTCACGAGAACAAGCCTAATCACTGGGCCGCTACATCTGACCGGATTAAGACATCCCGATTCACAATTGGGCTTGCCTGTAATTTTGAGATGGATTCGATTACCATCCAACCGGCCACAACAAATGATATCTCCGCCATGGTAGACGTCCAGAGAGTCTCACCCGAAGCGTCGCAATGGAACACTGAAACTTATCACCACCTTTTGTCTCCCGAGAATCAAAAATCGGGTGGGTGGGTCGCATTTACTGGCAAAAAACTCGTTGGATTACTCGTATTTCAACGTCCCATGTTAGATGAATTGGAAATCCTGAATTTGGCTGTCATGCCAATTGCACGATGCAACGGAATAGGGTCTAAACTCCTGCGACACGCACTTTCAACTCATCGGGGAAGTCACGTGTTTCTAGAAGTGAGATCGTGCAATCACAATGCCACAAAGTTCTATCGCCATTTTGGTTTTGTCAATACAGCCTTACGAAAAAATTACTACCACAAACCTACCGACGACGCACTTATCATGACACTCCAAACTTGATATTGAATATCAGCAAGGCACACGGCAACCACTTCGAAAATATGCAGATGTATCGTTGCACCCTGTCAAGTGGCCATGTATCATGACCTAGCAGATGGACAGAGATTAAAATTATGAGGCTTTCATCGTGCACGTTCTTCACAATACTCTTCATCATTTCATTGATGATCTTACCCTCCACTCAAGCAGAAACACATCGATTTAAACCGACGCACTACCACAATACGTTCTCTTTTGCGCATGAGCCCGTACTAACAATCAGGCCAGGTGACCGTCTAATCACGGAAACAATAGATGCACGCGGTGTTAATGCTGACAACCACAAAGTGGGCGAATATCCTAATCCACAGACCGGGCCGTTTTACGTGGAAGGAGCCGAACCAGGTGACACTTTGATAGTTCGATTCGAGAAAATAGAACCTAATCGTACCACTGCCTGGTCGAGCAGTCTGCTGGCACCTTACGTAGCCGACCCGGACTTTCTTCGCTATGAATCAGAACGGGAACAAATCACCGCAACATGGGAAGTTGATAAAGAGAGTGGCATAGCAAGAGTTGTCTCAGAAAAGAATCGACCCAAGGTCATTGAGGTTACATTACGGCCGATGTTGGGCTGTGTCGCAGTGGCTCCATCTCGTAAGGAAGCCATCGCAACCAGCACTCCTGGTGAATTCGGTGGCAATATGGACTACAACGGCATGGTCATCGGGACCACGCTGATGCTTCCAGTCTCAGAGCCCGGCGCGCTGCTATTTGTCGGTGACGGACATGCACGTCAGGGCGATGGTGAGGTGGTCGGCAACGCACTCGAGGTCTCCATGAATATCGAATTGACGGTTGATCTAATCAAAGACTATAAGATCAACTGGCCACGCCTAGAGAACGACGAGTATCTCATGACAATTGGCAGTGCTCGGCCGATGCTTCAAGCTTTACAGCATGCCACTACAGAGCTTCAGCGCTGGTTAATGAACGACTATGGTTTCGACGAACGCGGCTCATCATTGTTGCTGGGACACGCCCTAGAATACGATGTCGCCAACGTCGTTGACCCACATTTCACGGTAGTTGCTAAGATTCGAAAGACCTTGCTAGGTAAGGACTAATGCAACCTCTCACAGTCTCAGGATGAACCTACGGAGCTTGAAACACTTCCATGGCAGCTTCTTCCAAGACATCTAGAGAATTATGGAAGAAGTGATCGGGTGAATCAATCCAAATAAGTTTCTTGGGAGAAGCAGAGCACTTAAAAACGTTCTCCATGGTTTCTCGTGAACCATATTGATCTTGGGTGCTATGCAGAAAGAACTTGAGACAAGTGCAATGATTGAGAAAGCTCCAATCCCCATGGTCGACTGGCGTACCAACGGCCACACAACGTTCGACACGTACATCACTGCAACAAACCCGTAGACCAACACGTGCCCCAAAGGAAAACCCGATTACTCCTACTGGCAATCCTGGATAGCTTTCCGAAGCATAACTCAGCACGGCACGCAAGTCATCCTGTTCTCCTCGACCTTCGTCATAACTGCCATCGCTAAGGCCAACACCTCGAAATTGAAAGCGGACAACTGCTGCCTCTGCTCGGCGAGCCGCGCGTGCGAGGCGAAAGACAACTTTATTGTGCATAGACCCCCCGTGTAATGGATGAGGGTGGCAAACTACAACAACTCGTTTGGTACGGGTACTGTCGGTTGGTGTTTCGTGTAATATTTCAAGGCGTCCTGCTGGGCCGTGTACAAAATTTGACCTGAGTCGTCTTGCCATACGACACCACTGTATCGCAACATCACCTTACAAACAGCTCAACCAGTTATCCTGGTGGTTTACCGCAAGGCCAGCACCCGCTATGATTAGCATCTTTGGAGGTACATTTAATGCCCTACATTCTTGCATTGGACGAGGGTACAAGTAGTGCACGCTCTATAATTTTTGACCACAACGCAAGGGAAATTGCGATGCATCAAGTGCCTATTGCTTGTCAGTTTCCAAACGACGGATGGGTCGAGCAAGATGCTGAAGAAATTTGGCTGTCGCAGTTATCAGCCACCCATCAGGCAATTGCTAAGGCCGGCATTTCTATCTCCGAAATAACTTCCATAGGGATAGCAAACCAACGCGAGACAACCATAGTATGGGACCGCCACACAGGCAAAGCTATATCTCCGGCAATTGTTTGGCAATGTCGACGCACCAACGAAATCTGTCGTCAGCTACTGAAAGATGGACATGGCCCTCAGATCAATGAAAGCACAGGATTAGTAGTCGATCCATACTTTTCAGCAACAAAAATAGCGTGGATTCTCGACAACGTTTCTGGAGCACGAGAGAGAGCCCAAAAAGGAGATTTGGTCTTCGGAACAGTTGATTCATGGCTGATCTACAAGCTAACCGGTGGACGTAGCCACCTAACTGACTATTCAAATGCATCACGCACCATGTTGCTAAATCTGCACAAGGGGTCCTGGGATGACAATCTATTCCAATTGTTGGACATTCCCACTGCAATGCGCCCTCGTGTAATACCGTCAAGCGGTGTGGCCACTACTACCGATGCAACAATCCTGGGCGCCGAAATTCCCATTGCAGGAATTGTAGGAGATCAACAATCAGCACTTTTCGGACAGATGTGTTTCCGCAAAGGGTTTTTAAAAAATACCTACGGAACTGGTAGTTTTGTCCTGTTACACACTGGAACAAAAGCCGTAGCATCGAACCATAAGTTGTTGCCGACAATGGCAGCAGTTGTATCTGAGCAGCGCGAATACGCGCTTGAGGGGAGCATTTTTGCAGCAGGTGCAACTGTGAAATGGCTGCGCGATTCACTGGGTATTCTCAAGACTGCATCCCAATCCGATGAAGTCGCTTCCTCAATCGCTGACTCAGCAGGCGTATACTTGGTGCCCGCTTTCACCGGATTAGGTGCACCGCATTGGGATTCTAGCGCACGTGGTGTCATCACAGGCCTCACACGCTCTTCCAGTAAGGCTCATATTGTTCGAGCAGCACTTGAAGCAATCGCTTATCAAACACGAGAGCTGGTGGAGGCAATGAAATCTGACACTGGAACACCTCTGATAGAAGTCCGAGCGGACGGCGGCGCAGCAGCGAACAATTTTCTGATGCAATTTCAGGCCGACATATTGGGTAAGCCTGTTGTAAGACCCTCCTATACCGAAACGACAGCTTTAGGAAGTGCATTTTTGGCAGGTTTGGGAACAGATATTTGGCAAGGAACGGCAGATCTCGAAGGGTTTTGGCAAGTAGACAGACGATTTGAACCACAGATGACAGCAAAACATAGAGAAGATCTCTTTCAGGGTTGGAAATGTGCTTTAGAGAAAGCAAAAACCTAGAAAACTTTACAACCTCCAGCAACCTCTATGATGGATACACTCGATATAATCTGCTAAGTTCATACTCACAGCAATTCAATGGCAAAACTAAATAGCGATTCCAACCAGTACGACGTGGTGGTCATTGGCTCAGGTGCGGGAGGAGGTACCACGACCCGTGTTTTGGCCGAAATGGGTGTTAAGGTCGCTCTCCTGGAAGCTGGCCCCATGTTAGACCCTGCAACCGAATACAAGGAGCATCACTGGCCCTACGATTGGGATCATAGAGGCGCAGAAGTGGGAGGAAAAGCCTACTTTGGCCATCAAAAACCTTTTGGTTTCTTTCGCACAACTAGCGGTGGTTGGCAACTCGATGGAGAACCTTACACTGTTGGCAAAGGTAGTCAATTTGAATGGTTTCGCTCACGGATAGTTGGTGGTCGCACCAATCATTACGGCCGCATGTCATTCCGCTTCTCTGAGATCGACCTTACTGGCTACGATCGGGATGGCCTGGGCCTAAACTGGCCGGTCACCTATAACGAGATCGCCCCCTACTATGACAAGGCTGAAAGATTCATAGGCGTCACTGGGACGACAGAAGGCATACCTACTGCCCCAGACGGGATTTTTCAGAAAATACCACCTCCAAAAGCTCATGAGCAAATGATCCGCGCAGCAGCAAAAAAAATTGGCATACCTTTCATTGCTAATCGGCGAGCTGTCATTACTCAAAATCACAATGGGCGTGCTGGCTGTCACTACTGTGGCCAGTGTGGGAGAGGTTGTCTGACAGCCTCTGCCTACGCCTCAAGCCAGGTGGACGTTTTCCCTGCCGTTGAGAGTGGCAATGTGACACTATTCACTGAAGCAATGGCTCGAGAAATTTTGACTGACTCAAGTGGTAAAGCTACAGGTGTTCTGTATGTGAATCGGAAAACTCAACGAGAAGAGAGAGTACTGGGACGCATAGTTGTACTCGCAGGAGGTTCTTGCGAATCTGCTCGCATTCTACTGAACTCAAAGTCAAACCTTTTTCCTGACGGGCTAGCCAATGACTCCGGACAGGTCGGACGCAACCTCATGGACTCGGTCGGTTTTAGTGTAAGAGGTCGAGTTCCTTCCCTTGAAGGGCTGAGGCCTTACAACACTGACGGTTTCGGCAGTAGTCATCTCTACGCACCCTGGTGGGACTGGAAAAATCATGCTCAACTCGGCTTTCCACGCGGATACCATATCGAGGTGAGTGGTGGGTTCGGAATGCCTGGGATTGGATCATTCCATGCCGCTGGTGAAAAGTATGGCTATGGACAGAAGATGAAACAACGCATCCGGGAAGAGTACGGATCCACAATTCGTTTTGCTGGTCGCGGAGAAATGATGCCCAACGAGAATAGCTACTGCGAAATTGATCCTGAGGTTGTTGACAAGTGGGGCATTCCAGTCTTGCGATTTCACTTCAAATGGACAGAGCATGAACGGGCTCAGGCTCGCCACATGGAAGAAACGTTTAAGGACATTATTGGAGTTCTTGGCGGGCATGTTACCAGCTTAGGTAACAAATGGGAACAACAAGGTATCAGTGTGCCGGGTACGATCATCCACGAAGTCGGCACTGCTCGTATGGGCATTGATCCAAACTCATCCGTAGTCAATCCAAACATGCAAGCTCACGACGTTAAAAATCTATTCGTTTGCGATGGATCAGTTTTCGTGACTAACCCCGACAAAAACCCCACTTTGACAATCAATGCTCTTGCATGGCGAGCTGCGGAATTCATGGCAGAAGAATTGAGGAAAGGTAATGTCTAGCCTGGTTCAAATCGAAACGTCTCAAGAGATCAACATTTCTCGCCGAAAAATTTTGCGGGCTATTGCTCTGAGCTTGACTGCGACTGGTTTCAGTTCACTCAACTCAGCCTGGGGTCAACATATTCACGAAGTAGTGGATCATGAACGCAAGGCAGATGGAACTTATGTGCCTCAACTTCTGACAGAACACGAGTTCAAGACTATAAGACATTTGGCTGAACTAATTATTCCCGCAGACACAAAAGGCCCTAGTGGTGCAGAGGCCGGCGCGGCAGAGTTCATTGATCTTCTTTGCAGTCAAAACGATATCCTTGCAAACATCTACAAAAACGGTGTGAGCTGGATAGATATTTATATGCAGCGTATTTATAAAACAAGTTTTCTTGGTGCTTCTGAAGCCCAAAAAATTACATTGCTTGACCAACTTGTCAAAGCTGACCTCAACGCCGAGGAACACCCCAAGCTTGCTCCTGGAGTAGTATTTTTCAACTGGATTCGAAAGATGTCAATTGATGCTTACTACACCAGCAAAGTTGGAATTAAAGACATCGGCTACATAGGAAACGACACGTTGTCGGATTACACCGTGCCACAAAAAGAGATTGACACCATGATCAAGAAAACTGGCCTAGCCTAACAATTACTTCTCTGAAAACCGACTTATCACCTCAGACAATTACGCCCTGCTTTGATAAGTGCCATCGCTGGTACTAACACGAATTTTTTCACCCTCTTTGATAAAGGGTGGCACCTGTACAACCAATCCCGTTTCGGTTGTTGCCGGCTTGGTTACATTTGTTACCGTGGCACCTTTGATCGACGGGGCCGTCTCAACGATAGTCAGATCCACCGAAGCTGGAAGATTCAAGTTGAACGGGTTACCCTCATGAAATAAAACCTTAATCTTCGTATTTGGAACAAGATAGTTCGCCTGTGTGCCTAATTGTTCTTTGTTAATTGAAATCTGTTCGTAGTTTTCAGTATTCATGAAGTGGTAGGTTCCATCTTCGTAGAGATACTCCATTTCTTGCTCACGAAGTTCGACTTTTTCCGTGAAATCTTCAGAAGAAAATTTGTGCTCGATCATTGCTCCACTGGCCCGGCTGCGCATTTTGGCCTGCACAAAGCCACGTTTGTTGCCTGGCGTACGATGATCAACACTGAAAACGGTGAAAATATCACCTTTAAACTTGATAATCATCCCAGGGCGAAGCTGTGTTGCCTGAACGTCCAAATCAAACCCCTCCGTCCGGGAAACGCACAGCGGCTTACAGGTGCGCAAAGAAAAGTGGCTATAGCCTCAGTAAAGACTAGCTGTTAGTATATCAGCGATGGAAATATATTTATGATTTTTTCAATGAAGTACAGTCTCCTGTTCACGGTTGTGGGTTCACTCCTCATATCTTGTGAAAGTACTAGAGATAAATTGCACATTCCTCAAGATCCTCCAATGCGGGCATCTGAGGAATTATTCAATACCGATGACACCGAAACACTTGGACTCCCTTTATTGGAAGGGGAACACGCACTGCTGTATAAGGCCACCAAAGATGGTTACAAGTTCTGTCACCACCCCAACCTAGTCGTCTTTCAGAATCAACTACACGCCATGTGGTCAAATGGCCTCGTGGGTGAAGATGAAAATGGACAACGGATTCTTCATAGTTCTAGTGCCGACGGCGTAACTTGGACTACTCCAGTGGTGCTTGCAGAAGATCCAGATGGTCCGAGTGGACCTTTCGCATGCGTAGCGGCCGGTTTTCACGTCGCTGGCGAAACATTGGTTGCGTACAACACAGCCATTATGGCAGGTGACCCACTCCACCCAAATAATGCTCTCTACGCCCGCACTTCGATCGACGCTAAGAACTGGGGATTGCCACAGAGGTTACCTGAGGGATTTTTCATCGAAAGCCCACGGACACTTCCGAGTGGACGTTTATTGATAACTGGGCAGTTTGCAGATGGCCAACCACGCCTAATGTACACCGACTCGCCGGATGGCGTTACTAGTTGGAAGGATGGCGCTATTCCGCACATTGATAGCTTTCGGGATGGGCGAGACGAAGGAGGAAATCGAACATATGCTGAACCAAACTGGTTCCGTCGGCCCGACGGTAGTGTAGTGATGCTATTTCGGACTCGCAGTGCTATCAATCAGCTCTGGGCTTCCGTGAGCAAAGATAACGGCGCGTCATGGTCTCAGGCTGTGCCAACAAATTTCCTCGACTCTACAGCACGGTTTAGCGCCGGAAATCTACCAGATGGAACAGCTTTCGTGATAAATAACCCCGGAGCAAAGCGTAATCCTCGAATCCGCAACCCACTAACTTTAGCCCTTAGCAGCGATGGCATCACTTTCGATCGAGGCTTTATCATCCGAGGAGGGCCAACTTCCATGCGGTTCGAAGGTATACATAAGCTCGATGGTTGGCAATATCCCTCAGCTGTGACTTGGCAAGGTTACCTTTACATCGTGTATTCGATCAACAAGGAAGACGTCGGAGTAACAAGAGTGGCACTAGAAAACCTTCAGCCCTAATTAGGAAAGGACAGATTTATGATTGATGTAATTGCCTCAATTCGTGTCAAGAATGGATTTAGAGATGAATTCGTTCAAAAGTTTAAAGCCAACCTCCCTGCAGTGCTGGCAGAAGAAGGATGCATCGACTATTACCCGGCGACTGACGTCGAATCGAAGTTAGGCATCCAGAAAAAAGACCCCGATGTTGTCACAGTAGTTGAAAAATGGGAAAACATCGAGGCGCTTCAAGCTCACGCCGAAGCCCCTCACATGACAAGCTTCCGAGAAACTGTCAAAGAAATCGTGGAGGATATAAGTATTACAGTGGTAACTCGCGCCTAAGAAACAGATGCCACAGCAATAGACTACTTGACGGTAAATACCTTGACCTCTACTTCACCTCCGTACTCTTTTCACTCATGTTAAACGGTGATAATCTTCGTCGGTTCACCTCAATCTCACTAGTAATTATTCTGATTGGATCGGCGTGCTTATCCATTCATACTGGTCCTCAGAAAATAACAATTGCTGACTGGGGGCAGGTTCTCACGTCCTATCATGGATCGTTCCTGGTGGTTTACGTTTGGACCGGGTGGTGTCGATCTTGTGTTGAAGCTTTACCGCACCTAAAAGAAATTCAACGACACTACCAATCAGAAGGTTTGTATTTTGTTTCATTGTCTCTCGATGATGAGAATGATATTGAGGCCATTAATCAGACACTAAGAGAGACTCGGATCGATGGTGAATACTATTTATTGAGAGGCGATTTTTCAGAACTGATAGATAAAATCGACATTCGAAGCGTTCCTTCCATATTGATTTACAACCGAGACGGGAGGCGTCTGGTGACACTGTCGGATGATCGATTGGAAAACAAATTCTTTCTGGAGAATTTGGAAAGCTCTTTGGGGGCTATAGCTCGCGATGGAGAGATTTAAAAAGGTGCTCAGGGTTGGTAGGCTAAGGGCTTCACACTTGCAACGCCACACACTCACATTAGGTCTTTTAAGCATTAACCGTTATGCAATATCACCAACAGAAAAAGCTGACAAACGCAACTATCCATGATCTAGTTGATTTTGTTCGACCAAATAGCAATGGCAGCTAAACAACTCGAATTGGCCCAAACGACGACATGCCAGGGTAGACACAACGTTCGACACACAATCTCCAAAAGTATTTTAAGTAGAACCTCCGGATTTCTCTCCGACGCAGGATTTAGCCACTCTCTTTCACCAGCGCGCAATTGTCTATTCGGTTGCACCTATTGCTATGTGCCAACCATGAGAGTTCAAGGTGGGTTACAACCCGAGGATTGGCTCAAATGGGGCCAGTTCACAACATTCAAAAGCAATGCGGCCACTCTGTTAGAGCAACAAGTGCAAGCAAATCAAACAATCTATTGCTCACCATTAGTCGACCCATATCAGCCAGGTGAAGAGAGTGAGCAATTAATGCCCAAAATTCTTGAAATACTCATTCGTCATCCACCAAAAGTATTTGTCATCCAGACACGGAGTCCTCTTGTGTATCGCGATTGTGACTTGTTAGTCTCGTTAGCTCAACGCACAAGAGTTCGAATCAGTTTTTCTGTTACGACAAACCTGGAGGAAGTACGACGACTGTATGAGCCACGTTGTGCTTCAATTCGCAAAAGACTTGATGTCATGAAGTATTTGCGAGCAGCAGGACTCGATGTATACCCAACACTAGCACCCCTACTGCCTTGTGACCCAGAAACCTTGGCCGAGAAAGTTTTAAAGGTAACAGTTAACGACGTCATCGGAGATCCTTTTCATGTAAGAACCACAAAGAAACGCGGTGCAACAACTGCTGATGCTGGTTGGGAAGTTAGTCTCCAGCATGGCTACAGCGATTGGCATGACCCTGCTCTACAAGAGGAAATTGTGAAAAGAATCGAACAGGTTGTCTCAACCGCTGGCAGGGAGTTTTACGTCGGAACGAAGGGTTTCGGACGCCTATCAATTCTCTAACTTAATGCATCAGACATATTGCCTGCCTGAATTACTCGTTGTACGAATAACCCTCTATTACCAGTTAATCCTAGGTATCATACTTAGCTGTGGCAATTCATTCCAGCGCACGTATTGCAGATACAGCTCGTGTAGACGAGAGAGCAGAGATTGGAGCCGATGTTGAGATAGGACCTTTCTGCATAGTGGAAGGGGAGGTATCAATTGGGCCACGCTCACAACTCGAATCACACGTAGTAGTAAAACGCTGGACTACACTGGGCACCGACAATCAGATTTCAACCGGTACCGTTTTAGGAACGGATCCACTCGACAAAAACTTCTCGGGCGAACGCAGCTACCTCACGATTGGCAATGGCAACCGTATTCGCGAACACTATACAATCAGCCGCGGTACGGAACCCGAATCGACAACCGAAATTGGCGACGAGAATTACATCATGACATCAGGCCATATTGCACACAACTGCAAAATTGGTTCAGGAAATATAATTTGTAGCTGTGCACTCGTCGCCGGACACGTCGAAATTGAAGACCATGTCTTCATTTCGGGCGGTGTACTTGTTCACCAACATTCAAAGATAGGACGATTGGCATTAATCAGTGGCAACGCACGCGTACACCAAGACACGGCACCTTATTTCATCTATTCCGATTTTAAGATTCGGCCGCGTGCGGTCAACGTAATCGGACTACAGCGAGCTGGGTTTCAGGACGAAGAAATTCGCCGACTGAAAAGGGCGTTTAACTTCTTGTTTCGCTCAGGTTTGTCCATCAGCGCAGCTCTCGAACAGATCGAACGAGAGGTTCCCGATGAACATACTAGACATTTGGTTTCATTTGTTCGTCGTTCCAAAAGAGGTATTTGTCGACGTTAAACGTTACGTTGCACCAACACTGTTCAGGCTCTTCACCACCGCAGCTTCGATTTTGTTGTTGACACCGCCTTCGTAAAATTCCTTGGCAACACGTATGGCGTTCTTGATGGCGTTTGCATTGGAACTCCCGTGGCATATTATGCAAACACCTTTGACTCCCAACAGAGGAGCCCCTCCATACTCGGAGTAGTCAACACGTTTACGAAAATCCTCAAAGGCATTTCGCGCCAACACAAAACCCATCTTACGGGCAAGATTAGCTTCGAGTGACTCTCGCAACATCGATTTGATCGTCTTCACTAAACCTTCGCTTACCTTGAGAGCAACATTGCCGATAAAACCGTCACAAACAACAACATCAGCCTTGCCGCTATATAGGTCACCCCCCTCAACATTACCGATGAAATTCAGAGGGAGTTGTTTGAGCAAAGGTGTAACTGCCCGAGTTTGATCATTACCTTTATGTTCTTCTTCGCCGATAGAAAGCAGCCCCACACGTGGGTTATCACGGTGACAGAGAACCCGTGAATAGACGTCTCCCATAATGGCAAATTGTGCCAGCATCTCAGCCGGGCAATCGACATTAGCACCTACATCGATCAAAATCGCCCATGTGTCTTCAAGAGTAGGAAACACTTGTGCTAGTGCCGGACGATGCACTCCAGGCAAGACACCTAGCACGATCTTGCTTGTTGCCATAGCAGCCCCGGTGTTGCCAGCGGAAATCAGACCATGAGCTTGACCCTCCCGTACGAGTCGAGCAGCGACCCTAATCGAACTGTCGCGTTTCTTGCGTAATGCCTGAGTTGGGTTGTCATCCATCGTGATGACTTGATCGGCTTGCACTATTTCTATTGCCAGACCGTCTGTGTCATGACGGGCAAGCTCAGGACCCAGAACGTCGCCACGGCCGACAAGAATAACACCCACACCATATTCACGAGCTGCCAGAACGGCACCTTCGACCTCCACCCCTGGGGCTGAGTCGCCACCCATTGCGTCAACACTGATCGTGGTAAGCTGGCTCACGACTTTATTAGAAACAACTGCGTAATGAAAACAATGAACACCAAATCACAAGTACGGAGAGAAACACTTAGTCGTTATCCACCTCAACGACTTCTCGGCCACGATACTGACCGCATTCTGGACAAGTACGGTGAGACCTCTTAGCTGCACCACAGTTAGGACACAGACTCGATGACTCAGAGTGCAAATGTTGGTGTGCGCGACGTTTACGACTGCGCGCTTTAGAATGTTTGCGTTTTGGGTTTGGCATAACTACTCACTTATCACTTCTTTAATATTATCTATTTATTGGTGTTTTATCTTCAGTTTAAACTTGCGCAACATGTCCCAGCGTGAATCCGAAAGGATGGAAACACAATCACACTTCTCTTCATTTCGATTTATCCCACACTGTTCACAAATACCTTTGCACTCGTCTTTGCAAACACTGCGCATCGGTAGCAATAACATTACCTGTTCCTGCAACACGTCCACTAACTCCGGTCCTGGCTCCTCATAAAACCCCATGTCGACCTGATCTCCAGCAACCTCGTGTTTCTGCACATCCGCATCAGTACTCATCGAAAAGTAAAGGAGACGAATCTCCTCTTCTAGATCGATTTCGACCAACTCCAAGCAGCGAGCACAAGTACTCTGCATTTTGGTTGCAATCGTGCCGCAAACCCGAATAGTACGGGACCCAGCGGGCTCCAACAGTTCCACTACACCCGTAGCATCAAGTCGTCCCTGCTGGATCCACCCACTACCGGAAAAGTTAAGCTCTCCAGGTACGAAAGACGTATCAAACTCGATCGGATGAAGTTCCAGTGTAGCTATGTCAAACAGCACAGCTTCGCCTCAAGAAACAGCACCAGCATCATTATAACTGGGCCTCGAGCCAAACCGCGACTACACTCGATACAGTCGACAAACCGTAAAGTTCTATCATCCTGCACTTCTACCAAAAATATACGTAGAAGGCAACAATAGCAGCCACAATAACAAGTGAGTGTATTACGTCACGCACGTCCCAGCTGTTTCTTGTCGCTGCAACTTGTTCAGGTGTCGCCGAGCCGTAGGTTAAACCCTGCAACATCTCCGCAGTCGGCTTTTCTGTTACTCGGCTGACCAACCAGATCACCGTCAGTGAGGCTAGAAACAGACAGATAGAGTAATGCAGCCAATTCGGAGAAAGGACGAGCTGATACAACAAGCTACCTGGAGCAATACCGTCGCTAGCAACCGTTGCAACCAGACGTAACATTCCAAAAACAAAGCCGAAAATCAATCCTGCCAAACCCCCGGCAGCTGTTGCACCTTTCCAAAACACACCCAAAAGAAAAACAGCAGCAATACCAGGAGCAAGTAACGATTGTACATCCTGCAGATAGGCGTAAAGTACCTGCCCCATGCCGCGCATAACAGGAATCCACATCACTCCCAACACTACGACCGTCGCTGTAGCCACACGGCCAACAAATACCAGCTTTTTTTCATTGGCATTCGGTCGATATTTCTTATAGAAATCGACCGTGAACAACATCGCCGAGGAGTTAAACAGAGATGCCAACGAACTCATCAGAGCGGCAACTAGACCACCGACAACAATTCCCTTCATGCCTGCAGGCAATAGCGTCGAGACTAGCATCGGAAAAGCAGCATCAGGATCTTCAAGATTCATTAGCCCCTTTTGATCAAGACTGAAGGCGATCATTCCAGGAATGAGAAAGATGAAGACTGGTGTAAGTTTTAAGTAACCGCCAAAGATTGTGCCGCGGCGCGCTTCTCTCTGATTACGCCCGGACAATACACGTTGGACAATATACTGATCAGTACACCAGTACCAAAAGCCAATGATCGGTGAGGCGAACAAAACTCCAGTCCAGGGAAAGACCGTATCGTCGGGCGAACGGATTAGTGAGAGCATAGAGTCGCCAAATTCTGTCTTCGTAGCAGCTGTAATACGTTCAAATTCACTCCACCCACCTAGTTGTGCAAGACCAATGATAAGAATCAGCAACGAGCCCATGAGAAGGATTGGGGTTTGCAACAGTGAGGTATACAGCACCGATTTCATACCACCTACAACCGTATATACGCCGGTAATTACAACTAAACTGATAGCTCCGATCCAGAAGAAATCAACTCCCATCCAACTTTCGATTCCAAGGACTTGTTTAAAAACAACACCACCGGCATAAACGGTAACCGCAACCTTCGTCAAAACGTAGCTCACCAATGAAATAAGCGATAGGAAGGACCGGACGGTTGACGAAAAACGCCGTTCTAAGAACTCAGGCACGGTGTAGACCATGCTGCGGGCGTAGAAAGGAACGAAAACCCAACCGAGTGTAAGAATCAGCCATGCGTGCATTTCCCAGTGCGCCATCGCCATGCCACTGGACGCACCTGCACCTGCAAGTCCAACTACATGTTCTGAACCGATATTAGAAGCAAAAATGGACGCGCCAATGGCCAACCACCCTGCATCACGACCAGCAAGAAAATAGTCCGCAGACGTTTCCTCCTTTAGTCGCATTACCCAAACAACGACAGCAATCATCCCAACGAAAAACAAACTGAGAGTTACAGTGTCAGGCCATGTCCAAGTGGAAGTTATTGCTGTTTCATCCATGATGTTTGGATACTGTACCAAAAGAGTGGGCAAGCAAAAGGCCTGATCGCATAAATGCAACCAGGCCTCTCACAGTTCGAATATTATTCGGGCGGCGTCCTACTCTCCCACGCAGTCTCCCACGCAGTACCATCGGGGCTGAAGGGCTTAACTACTGTGTTCGGGATGGGAACAGGTGTGACCCCCTCGCTATGACCACCCGAAAGTGGTGAACCGTGAATCTCCAACGAAACCACTCCGTTGTTTCATCACGGTGCAAAAGAATACCGCAGGGCCAAGAGAGACCGCACTTCACAAGCTTAATCCCTGAACTTACTAAAAATGAAATTCTAGTTTTATTCCGCTCAAGGTAGATTTATGGTCAAGCCGAACGGGCGATTAGTAACGGTTAGCTGAACGTGTCGCCACGCTTACACATCCGTCCTATCAAACTCGTAGTCTTCGAGTGCCCTTCTTAGGGGTTAACCCCTTGGGAGATCTCATCTTGGGATAAGTTTCGCGCTTATATGCTTTCAGCGCTTATCTCAACCGAACTTCGCTACCCAGCGATGCCACTGGCGTGACAACTGGATCACAAGAGGTTCGTCCGTTCCGGTCCTCTCGTACTAAGAACAGGTTCCCTCAAATCTCCTACGCCCACCACAGATAGGGACCGAACTGTCTCACGACGTTCTGAACCCAGCTCACGTACCGCTTTAATGGGCGAACAGCCCAACCCTTGGGAGCTTCTTCACCCCCAGGATGCGATGAGCCGACATCGAGGTGCCAAACCCGGGCGTCGATATGAACTCTTGGCCCAGATCAGCCTGTTATCCCCGGCGTACCTTTTATCCGTTGAGCGACGGCCCTTCCATGCGGAACCGCCGGATCACTATCGCCTGCTTTCGCACCTGCTCGACTTGTAGGTCTCGCAGTCAACTCGGCTTATGCGATTGCACTCTACGACTGATTTCCAAACAGTCTGAGCCGAGCTTCGCGCGCCTCCGTTACATTTTGGGAGGCGACCGCCCCAGTCAAACTACCCACCAACCAGGGTCCCTCTTCCCGATAAGGGAAGCAGGTTAGAACCGCAACACAGCCAGGGTGGTATCTCACCGATGGCTCCCCCGAGTCCAAAAACCCGGGTTCAAAGCCTCCCACCTATGCTGCGCAAACTGAACCACGATTCACTGGTAAGTTGTAGTAAAGGTGCACGGGGTCTTTCCGTCTTGTGGCGGGCACCCGGCGTC
>CEUS01273888.1_pt1 | contig 57879 bp, 43 predicted proteins | sample 427031 | NCBI WGS metagenome assembly CEUS01 (sample SAMEA2622837, study PRJEB7988) | marine metagenome | biome: marine biome (ENVO:00000447); feature: marine epipelagic mixed layer (ENVO:xxxxxxxxx); material: "saline water (ENVO:00002010), including plankton (ENVO:xxxxxxxx)" | depth 140 m
CGGCGGTGGTGGTTACGGTGGCTACGGCGGTGGTGGCTACGGCGGTGGCAGGGGAGGGCATCTTAGTAGTCAGCATTACACAGCAGGGCGAAGTAGCCGCGGTGGTGGTTACGGTGGTTACGGTATGTTCGGTGGTCGTAGTGGAGGTATGATACGGCTTCCTGGCCAATTTGGCGGGATGCCCGTTGCTCCTAGTGGCAGTTCTGGATCGGGAACCAATCAGACCGGAGAATTACTGGGTGAAACTGCGATAGCGGACCCATCGGAAAGCGCTCGAGGTATTCGTATTGTTCCCGATTACATCAACAATCTGATCGTTGTTCAGTCTACTCCTCAGGAATGGGAAATTATCCGGCGTACTCTCGAACAGCTTGATTTTGCCCCACGTCAGGTTCTGATCGATGCACAGATCTATGAAGTGTCTCTCACCGGTGCGTTAAGCAATGGGGTATCGGCTTTTTTGCGAGAACGTTCCGGGGACTCACAACGTAAGCTCCTCGGGGGCTTCGACTCTCTGGGTCGTGTAAGTCTTTCTATTGGGGCACTTGTTGGCAACACACGTGAAATGGCAGCTTTTCTCGTTGCCAGTAAAGATGATGGCCGGACTAAGATCATTTCTGCTCCCTCAATTATTGCGACGGATAACGTGCCAGCCACAATCACGGTGGGTCAATCGATTCCCATCCTTGCCAGCCAGGGTCTTTCGGCTGGAGCTCAGCTTGGAGGTGACTCGTTATTTACTAGCACAGTACAAAACGTCCAAACCGGAGTCTCGCTTGAAATAACCCCTCGTATCAATGCTTCCGGTATAGTGACACTCCTTATCAACCAAGAAGTCAGTAACCCTCTGGCTCCTACAGGAGCCATCCAGTCTCCATCAATCGACCGGCGCAATGTTTCTACCCAAGTCACGGTTGAAGATGGAACTACGGTTGCTATTGGTGGCATTATTCAAGAGTCGAATATTTATCAACGTAGTCGTGTTCCCATCCTGGGCGATATTCCCATTTTGGGAAAAGCATTCGGTTCAACCAGTAAGAGTACCTCCAAGACAGAGCTGGTCATTCTTATGACTCCGAGGGTTATTTACGATGAGAATGAGATCATTTCAGCTAGTGAAGAATTACAATCGAAGTTGCGCAATCTACGCCGGCTAATTCAGAAAAAGTGACGCAACACCAAAGGGTCACATTGCTTTGTGATTTTTCAAAGTTATGTGACCCACAGGACTAGACTAACGAACTTAAAGAAAGCAGATCTGGCACCCTAAAAGTTCGATCAAAATCAAACAACTACATGGTTGAAGCACCGTTGTGTTTACAGCGCGGTAGTGTTTTTTTGTGCTCTACAAAATCACTAGTAATACTGTAAATAATGATTCAAGTTGACCTATAATGCCTTTGACTATGTCCAACTCATTGAACTCATTCATAGAAGAGAACCGAGAACGTTTACTTAGTGAACTCAAAGAATATCTTGCCATCCCTAGTATTAGCACTTTACCGGAGCACAAAGAAGATGTTCGTAGCGCCGCCGGTTTTGTTGCCGAAAGCTTAAAGTCAGCAGGCCTTGAAAACGTCAAATTAATCCAGCCAGAATCCATTTCGGGCCTGGCTGGAGGTCGGCATCCTCTCGTATATGCCGATTGGCTTCATGCTCCAGGTAAACCGACGATTCTTTGCTACGGACACTACGATGTTCAACCACCTGACCCTCTCCACGAGTGGATTAGCCCGCCTTTTGAGCCGACTGTTCGAGGCGGCGATCTTTATGCGCGTGGTGCTTCGGATGACAAAGGGCAAATGTTTGCTCATATTAAAGCTGTAGAAGTCCTGAATGCAATCCACGGGGAGCCGACCCTCAACTTACGGTTTTTAATTGAAGGAGAAGAGGAGGTTGGCGGTGAAACCATCGCTGCCTATATTGCGAATCACAAAGAGCATTTGAAGGCAGATGCAGCATTAGTTTCAGACACAGCCATGTATGCAGCAGACACGCCAACGATTTGTACCGGACTGCGCGGCATGATCCAAATGGAGTGGGAAGCTCATAGTTCCGACCGAGATCTTCATTCAGGGGTGTATGGCGGTGTGGCACCCAACGCTGTTTTCGGTTTGATAGAATTGCTTGCCCGCTGTAAGAATAACGAAGGCACGATCACAATACCGGGGATTTATGATGATGTCTGTGACCCCGCACCACTTGAGAAAGAGAGTTGGGCGCATCTACCGTTCGATGAAACCAATTATCGCGTAGCCGAGGTCGGCTCTTCGCAGTTGACGGGTGAGCGAGGCTACTCTGTTTTCGAGCGAACATGGGCCCGTCCCACATTCGAGGTTCATGGTATTCGGGGCGGGTTTACTGGCCCAGGTAGTAAGTCAGTTATTCCTGCTCAGGCGGTGGCAAAGGTTAGTATACGTTTGGTGCCCGATCAGGATCCTGAAAAGGTACTAAAGATTGTACGGCAATTTGTTGCCGACAATTCTCCAGAAGGTGTAGAGGTCGAGGTGCGTGAGCTGGCTGCAGCACCTGCCTCAGTAGTGAGCCCGGACCATTTTGCCATTGCAAAGGCGGCACAGGCGCTTGAAGAATTGTTTGGGAACAAAACTGTTTATGTACGATGCGGAGGTTCGGTCCCAGTCGTTGGAGACATCGCCACTCATCTCGGTATTCCATCGGCAATGATGGGGTTTGGGTTGCCAGATGACCGACTACATTCGCCAAACGAAAAATTTCACCTGGACAACTACTATAAAGCTATCCATGCAGTGGCTCGCTTTTTCGAGTTGCTAGGCGAGTAGGTCAGCAGATCATTTTGCGCAAACCACACCCGCTCAAAGCAACTTGATGGACTTCAGGTGTTTCGAGAGTCTGACAAAGGTGCTGAGTCAGGCTTCAGCCTTTACTTCGTCATCTGATATATCTTCCGGAGACGGCAAACCGAGGTCGGCAGGATTGATCGCTTCTATCGGTGGGCCACCTAGTCCCACCTTCTTACCCATCCGACGACGCTCCGCACGTGCCGCTTTATCTTGACGTTTCTCTGCCCGGGCGAGCTCTTTTTGACGCTTTTGAAATTTGGTATTAGATCGGCTGGCCAATTGTCTCCCCCCTTACCGTACTCCGCTATCTAGTTTGGAATTACCAGCGTGATCCGCCTCCGCCTCCCCGAGAGCCTCTACGGCCACCTTCGGGTCGTCCGAATCCACCACCACCACCATCTGGTCGTGGGCGAGCTTCGTTGACAACCAGGTCTCTACCTCCAATATTAGCTCCATTCAGTGCTCCGATAGCCTGCTCGGCCTGTTCTTCATCTGCCATTTCGACAAACGAAAAGCCTCTCGAACGACCAGTCTCTCTATCTAGCACCAGATGTACTGACTCCACCTCGCCGTGAGCCTCAAAGGTGCTGCGGATTTCTTCTTCTGTAGCGGCAAAATTTAAGTTGCCGACATAAAGTCTCTTACCCATAGGAAAACTCCTCCTCTAACAAATACTGAAACAGTTCAACCGTCGGGCAGAAAGAGAAGGGATCAAAGAAGGTAACCCTCGGCAGTCAGCCTGGCGTAGCAAAAGTTTCAACTTCCTGTGTAAAGTCTACCACGCTGAATATCGGCTAGTACTCCAAGAAGTTTCCATTGTCATCTAAAGTTATGATGTAAACCTCACCGGTTTTCCGCTAAGCCCACCCTAATTTTGAAGATTAGTTAACTATCAGTATATAAATACATGGTATTGAAATGAGCACCTTTGGCAAGTTGGGATGACTTAATCGTTAGTTGCCGCAACAAGTATTTTGACTCGGAGACCCTTGAATATCAAAGTATTGGATTCAATGCGATGGGAGAACGGGTTATACTCCTGACAGTACGAGGTAAGCTGGTATGGTGAGGTCTTTCAGAATAGTCACTAGAAAACTAGTTGTGACTGTTGGCTGCACTTTGTTGGTCTGTGCTACTGGCAGCGCTCTACGTGGCGCAGGTTGCAGTCAGATTGAAGATAGCCTTACTCGCGCTAATATAGCTCTTGATCAACGAAAACCATCAGCCGCCCAGCGGATTTTGAGGACCTTAGGCACCGTAAACTGTGAGAGAGTGTTGTTGCTGACAGCTAGACTTGCCGAAGCGATGGGCAATTTAGAGGATGCAGGCCGACAGTACGTACAGTACACAACTCTTGCGTCAAATGATGCAAAAGGGCTTGCCTATTTTGGTGCCTTCCTATTGGACAATCATCGTTACCCACAGGCGGAAGCGGCATTGCAGCGAGCTTCTACTCTTGACCCAAGTCTGGCTGAAGTTCTTTTATTGCGAGGACGCATCCTAGGTCTTAAGGGGCAAATATCTGAAGCCAAGATGGCTTTTACTAAAGCGATTGAGCTTTCCCCTAACAATCCTGAAATCCACTATCAGGTGGGTGTTTTTCATGATGGTCAACAGCAGAGCCACAAGGCAGCAGCCTCGTTTGAAAAGGTTGTGAGGTTGACCCCCGACGATCCAAGGGCCTACGACTACTTAGCTCTCAACCTGGAGCCGACGGGTGATGTTAAGAGAACAGAATGGGCTTACCAGAAAGGTCTTTCTCTCAACAGAGGACCACGTTTTGATGCTTTTTTAGACTACAATTATGGCCGTTTCTTGATGAAACAAAACCGATTAGCGGAGGCGAAAAAACATCTCAACAGGGCGGTTCTCCTCACGCCACAGGCACGTTCCTCTTACTACGAGCGCGGCAAGCTGAATTTAAAGCTCGGCAATTTGAAGTCTGCTCGAGATGATGCAGAACGAGCGCTTGTTCTCAAAGACCCCGGTGGTGTCATTCTGGATTTACAGGTTCATTATCTATTAGCTCGAATCCACGCGCGACTTGGGGATCAACAAGAGGCACGTCGTTACTCGGAACTCAGTCGCAAACTGTCCATACCGTTGTCGGCAAGACAAGGAAAGGGTCGCGGCCTTGGGCGGTAGATCTTCTTTATAAGGCCGACGTGACTGCATTGCTGAGTTTTCCAATGCTAAGTTTTGCTTCGATCGGTTTTATTCTGAGAGGAGTCTGTTTTCTCCCTGCGTTTGATCCTGATGACGTGGTGGATGTTGTGATTTGGATATCATGACGTCCGAGTTTCACTTTCTGATCTGCTTTACAGGCCAGTTCGAATTGCATCGCTTTGGTGACTGTAATTTGTTGACATGTGACTCCGTTGGGAAGTCCGTTAAAACTAATTAAAACTGGTGACGTGAAGCCAGGTTCGTGAGTCACGGATCCGCTCAAAACTTTAGTTTCGCCGGCGCTAAGTGCAATTTCAGTTGGTAACTGTACGTCATACCCGGGAACTATTTCGAATGTTAATGCCGGCGCATAAACTACGCGCTCGATTCCGGCCACCTCAATTTTCCCGCTGACAAGCATGTCAAACTGCATTGGCAAGTCAGAAAAATTGGTCCCTAAGTCTGCCACTTCAGAAACGAGCACATCAAATGTTCCTTCTGTGGCATATTTCTTTTGATTACCCCTGGTCACGAAGGCGCCAATACCAAGTTGAACATCAACTTTCTCAGGTGGTTCGATGCCTGGTTTGCGGGCATGAAAGCTCCATGAAACCTCGTGACTCTGGCCCATAATCAGCTGCACAAAACGAGGTGTGAGGATCTCGAGCACTGCGGGTTCTTCTGGTGCAATTGTTGCAGCGAGAGTTGTGTCCATTATGGGTGCTTCAAAATCATGGAAGAAATCGGTGGCTGAAGTCACGCTGATCAACACAGGCGAAAGGGCATGCCTCTGAAAGGTGCGCCCATTTTCCAATTCTCCACTACCCCAAATTTCCAAATTGAGGAGGCCGGTCTGTACGCCTGGCTGAGGTGTTAGTGTCACGATTGCACTGCGGCGACGAAGTCCTCCTTCGTCCTCTGAGTTAACCGGAGCAATATTTCCTCCGTTCATTTCGATATCGTTGGGTAGATTAGGAATATCAATTTTAATTGCACCTTGATATCCACGACGGTTAGCAATCACTGAAAATTGAGCAGTTCCTCGCTTAGGTATGTTGATGTAGGGTGTTGGAGTGGATAGTTTGAAATCGCCAGGTTCCTTCTTTGCTAGAAGTCGGTATCCGAATCTCTGTCCGCCGCGGCCAAGAAGATCCTCCACCGTTATTGTCAGCGTATGGATACCCTCGGGAATTTTCAGAACCACAAAAGGATCTTCTCCAGGATCCATGCCTGAAACCACTTCATAAACATTCTCTCTGGGTGGGTTGTCTCCCGCTGATGCTAACTTTACTCCTTGCTCGTTGTAGAGTGTGAGCAAAGCATAGAGCGATGAAGTGCCCAGAGAAGCAGAATCTATCTCAAGACGCCAAGTTTCCCTGGGGTTTACTGCAAGGGTATAACGATCAACTTCACCCATCTCCGTGATGCGACCGTTTACGAGGGTGCCGGGGCGAAGGCTTCGGCCGTGGACCTTCCTAGGTTCAAGTGTTTCTGGGTCCATTCCAACGGTAAAACTAATAGGCAATGCACCAGGTTTGCCTGGTATTGAGATTCGGACTGAGCGGGCTTCTTTATCGACTTCTTCTAACTCAGGGTAAAGTGTTTTTCGGCCGGTCAAATTTCCGCCAAACAATTCCACTTCAGCTTCATCGTGTCTTTGCCATCCCAGAGGGAAAAACCCGTCTGCATAACTGAAATCACCAATCTTGAGGCGATAGAAGTTTTCTGTCAGCGTGCTGAACTTCGTTTCGTGTACTTCAACGAAGTATGGGCCCTTTTTGTCGAAGAAGACTTCTACACGAGCATCAACTCCAAGCCCCAAAGCATCCTCGCTGTGGGCTACTACATTCCCTTCCGCATCTATCACACGTAAAATTGGATCAACAGCTGACCCTACACGTCTTGCTTCTATTTCGATGACTAGTCGATTGCCAACCCTTGTCTCTATACGGTAGTAGTCACGATCACCAGCCTCTAGATTGCCATTGACCGTGATGGGGGCTGATATGCTTTGAGCGGTTTCGATGGAATCATTAGGCGGTACGTCGAGTTCAGGTTTCGACTCAAGTTCAATTGTTTCAGGGAAGGCTCCGATGGTAAAGAGTAAGGCATTCGAAAGTCCATCTTTTGTTCGAACCCTAATCGGATAGGTATCGATTGCAGCATCGCTGGGGACCTCCAGCAGAAATGGGAGTTCGGTTTCGGTATGTTTTGGTGGCGTTAATGCCGTGATACTTCCGGGCAGCGTGGTTAATATTTCTGCATCCGATGTCAAGCCGATTCCGATAAGTGATAACTTAACGGCTTTTCCGCGCTGTGCACCTCGTGGCTCTAGCCTTTCGAGCATAGGTGTAGTAGCAAATACTGGAGAAATTACCAGAGACAGCAATAGCCAATTCAGTGACTTAATCATCTACTTCTAACTGAGTTACGGATGTGAGTGGAGCAGGATTTCGTTAGAGTGTGCCTACCCTCAACCGCGCCAACCTCTATCATGCCGATGTTAGCAGATAGTCACTCCATTTTATTTCAGAAGATTTTGGCAGGTGGCAACCTTTTCTATTTGACATCTTAATTTTTGGATTACTCTTTTTCTGGTGTCTGTTTTTTGGTTTCCCGCTCAATGACTTCTTCAACAATTTCGCGGAGATAGTCGGAGGTTTCTTCTTTTGTAGGTATTGAGGAAAGAACGTCACGGTAGGTTTCTATGATGCGACTCTTTTGTTTGGTGTCTAAGGATAAATAACTGTGCTGTCCATCTACCGATGGCGCAAATTTCAGGCGGCCACTCTTGAGGATGTCAATCCTGCCCGGTTTTGAAACGTGAAAGTACCCTCTCTTGGTTCGAATAGCATGAAGAGCAGCCACCACTGCTGCACTGGGTGCATTGTAAGGCATCTTCTGATAGGCACGGTAAGCGTCTACTACTGGATGCCTAGTAGTCCAACTAAAATCTTTTTCGATGCTGGAGCCAGGATAAGGCAGAGCACGTCCAATCTCAGGGTCTGCGACGATTATCGGTGTAGGCCACTCGGCGAATAGTTTGCGAGCAGCTGAAATGTCATGTGTGATGTTGTAGTTTGATGTTGCTTCTGAGTGCATACTAGCTTCCATTACAAGGTGACGGATTTTTCTAGCAAGTAGTGGTTTGATGTTGTGTAAGTCAAGCAGGCGGGCTAGATTTGTTGCTGGACCAGTCAGGACCACTACAGCATTCTGATCGTGTTGAGCTGTGAGGGCGTTTCGAATCACAGCTGCAACATCGGCTGTATCAGATAGCCTGTTTACCGTGTGTCGGTATGAAAGTTCTCCGTTGACGTCTCGTTGTGATAGTGCAGCGGCGATCATTGGTACATCCGGCGATGATCCATTCTCGACGAGCAAGCCGACCGGCAGAGCTTTCAGAGAGCCTTGGCTACGACGACGAAACCTTTTAGGTAATTCACGCTGTCTCCAGTCCGTGAAAAACCATGCCATTGCATCGCAAAACGCTGCAGCTTTCAAATTTCCATGACTGACTGTGACTGATATTACTCGCACCTCAGGCTTCTGTCTTACAGTGAGGCCGAATATGAATCCCAAGGCAAGTACGTCATCAATCTTTCTGCCCATGGAGGAATCGAAGATCACTCCGAGAGGAGGAAGTTTTTTGCCAGGTAGTTGCATGCTTTACTCTGCGGGGTGATGGGCCGAAGGTATGGCTATTTTCACCCTGTTCGAGTGACTGTATCAAGGTTACTATACTTCCTACGAGGTTGTGTCTAACCTAATGGTGTAAGGCGTGCGAAGATAGTACCGTAAGGTTTTGGGTTAATCTGTTCGATCAGTCAGTGCCATCTGTTCTGTGAGACAGTTGTCAATCAAAACTTATTCTTTTTGTGAAACAAAAGACGAGGACACTATGAAAAATAGAACGTTATTTTCTCTTGTCACATGTTGTTTTCTGGGTGCTTCACTTGTGGCTGATGTAGTCATAGTGGAGGAAATCATCGCCAAGATTAACGGCGATATTCTATTGCGTTCGGAATATGATTCTCAGATCGCTGAATTAAGACGACAAGTCCGAGAGTCAAAGGATGTAGATGAAGCACAAAAGGAAAACCTGATCGAACAACGGGAACAAGATTCCCTTCGCGATTTGATTGATCGCCGCTTGATGGTGCAACGTGGCAAGGAGATGGGTGTCAGTGTAGAAGCACAGGTGCTTCGTCAGCGCGACGAGATTATGAAGCAGTACAAGATTTCAACGTTAGATGACTTTGAAGACTGGGTTTTCGAGGCAACGGGTGCACCGGCTGAAGATCTACTGGACCGCATGAGAGAAACTTTTCTGGCAGAAACTGTGGTGTCGCAAACAGTTAGTTCGCGTATTCTCATCCCTAGCGCCGAAATTGAAAAGTATTATGAGCAACACAAGGGTGAATTTATCCGTAAGGAAGGCGTACACCTACTCGAACTATTGATCTCTACCGTTGGTAAGAACTCTGAAGAGCTTGAAGCTGTGGAGAAAAAAGTAGAGGAACTACACAAGCGCTTGATAAAGGGGGAACCCTTTAGCGAACTAGCAAAGCGTCACTCTGAAAACGAGCGAACGGCACCTTCAGGTGGTGATATTGGGATTTGGCGCCGTGGGCAATTGCGTCCAGAAATAGAGAGTGTTGTTTTCGATAAACGGCGTGGATATATCACAGATCCGATCAAGGGGCCCAATGGCTATCTGATTCTGAAGGTAGAAACAAAATACCGTGAAGGCCAAGCAGAATTGTCAGAAGTGCGGGAAGAAATACGCCACCGTCTGATGTCTCCACGCTATGAACCAGAGGTTCGTAAGTTTCTTGCAGAGCTCAGAGAGGAGGCTTACATAGAGATTCGTCCTGGGTACATCGACAGTGGAGCAATACCAGGGAAGGATACTTCGTGGACTGATCCGGCAAAACTGGCTCCGGTAACAACTACGCGCGCGGAAGTACTTGCAAAAAAGAAAAAACGGCGCTTTTTGTGGATTATTCCTCTTCCTGGCGGTGGAGACAAAGAAAAGAAAAAGAGCAGGAATCAAACCGATGATTAGCGAGCTCTCTCGTCCTTTTCTTAGAGCAGGCAAGGATTCAGGACGAGACAAAGAAAAGTTTTAAACCAAGAGTATCGCGGAGCTAGTACTAGCAAAAATTTGGAAAGGTTTCGTATTTTACGGTCTGTTAAAGTTACCGGACTTGGATTATTGGGATCTTTATTCAGCGTAAGTGATATGTCATCCAAAACCACATTTGTTGAAGATCTTCAGGCTAATGAGAGCGTCACCGATTATTTTCTAGTGCAAACGAAGGATGTTCGTCTGAAGAAGTCTGGGGAGCCGTATCTTTCTCTTGTTCTATCGGATCGAACAGGTCGTCTTGATGCCAAGATGTGGGATGACATTGAAGGTGTCGTAGATACATTTGGAGGTGGTAGCTTCATTAAGATTGATGGATTTGTCCGAATCTATCGCATGCAGCCACAGGTTACGATCCGGAAATTACGGTTGGCGAATGAGTCTGAGATCGAGATTGGTGACTATCTTCCTCACACCAAGAAGAACATTGATGAAATGTTTGATTTGCTTGAGGCAAGAGTAAAAAGCTTCAATAATCAAGACCTCAAGCGTTTGATTGAAACCTTTTTAGGCGATGCTGATATAGCTGAACGTTTCAAGCGTGCTCCAGCTGCCAAGTCACTCCATCATGCCTTTATTGGCGGACTTCTTGAACACGTAACTTCACTGATGCATTTGGCCGAAGTAGTCGGCAGTAATTATGACTTCATAGACGTCGAACTACTCCAAACGGGGGTCATATTGCACGATCTAGGTAAGATCTACGAATTAGACTATGAGCTGTCATTTCAATACACAGATGAAGGACAGTTGCTGGGTCATATTCCAATTGTTTTACGATTACTCGATCGAAAGTGCGCTGAATTGCCTGAGTTCCCACCAAAGCTAAAGACACTTTTAGAACACTTAATCCTTAGCCATCACGGCAAGTATGAGTTTGGATCCCCCAAGCTGCCGTCTTTCCCTGAAGCTTTGTTGTTACACCATCTCGACGATATGGATTCAAAACTAGAAAGCATGCGTGCGTCAATATCCACCTATCGTGAGGAGGAAAGTGGTTGGACACCCTACAATCGCTCACTTGAACGAAGTCTTCTCAACAAGCAACGCTTCTTGTCAGAACGAGAGTCAACGGATGTTTTTGAAGGAACACCTGAAGCAACTGACACATTGGGCAAAACACAAGATTCGATTAAATCTCCAGACGACTTAAAGGCTAAATCGCCAGAGGGTCAATCGCTATTTGGTAATCAACTACAGTCGGCACTAGACACTACGAGAAGCGAAGAATAGACTCCGGTCTTGTTTTCCAAGTTCGAGCAGGCGAGAATATGGAAAACTCTAGCTACAGCGTGTTCTTCGTAGAATGTATGTTTACTGACAGTTCTCCAGAAACTTCACAACGTCTGTTACCTCCGCTTGAATTAGCGGTCATGAGATCGCTTTGGTCGCTTGAGAAGGCCACTGTGGCTGAAGTTAAACAGGCCATGGCGACAGAGCGCAACTTGGCCTACACAACAGTCCTGACATTACTCGACCGGTTAACACGCAAGGGCGCTGTTTCTCGTCGCAAGCAAGGTCGTAGCTTTGTATATAAACCTCTTCTTGCACGACGATCAGAACGTGAACAGGCCGTTCGCCGATTAGTAGAAGAGCATTTCGATGGTTCACAACGTGAGCTTCGCACGTATCTCGATTCTGAGGTGAAGACTGACAATGTGACGCCGCGTTTTGAGCCCGAACCAATTGACTCTACACTTCTTTAGGGTAAAATTTTCTTTTTTCTCATGCTTCTGGACGAGATTGATAGATTGGAGCTGATTGGATCGGTATGGTAGTTTTGACAATGGTTTTCGACGCAGCAGCTTTATGAAAAGGATTTCAATATTAGGTTCGACAGGTTCGGTTGGGCGCAACACTTTGCAGGTCGTTCGCGAGATGAGAGAAGAGTGCGATGTTGTCGCTCTTGCTGCAGGTAGTAACGTAGAAGAACTGGTTCACCAAACTGTCGTATTTCAACCTGAACTTGTTTCGCTTGCGAATCAAACCCTACGAGATGAGTTTCTCAAAAAACTGACCGCACGTAGTGATTGGAATGGGTCCACACCTGAAGCACTTTATGGGTCGGAGGGCAACTTGGCTGCGGTATCAATCGGCGATCTAGATATTGTTGTCTCTGCCACAGTTGGCGTGAAAGGCCTCGAAGCAACCTTTGATGCCGTGAAACGTGGGAAAAGAGTGGCTTTAGCTAACAAGGAAGTGCTGGTTGCTGCGGGAGCCCTAGTGATGACAACGGCACGTGATTCGGGCGCTGAATTGCTACCAGTGGACAGCGAGCACAATGGTGTCCATCAGTGTCTACATTCTGGTAGCTCAGAAGAGGTGTCACGCCTAATTTTGACTGCTTCGGGGGGTCCTTTTCGCACTTTGCCAAAATCCGAATTTAATGCTATAACTCCTCGGCAAGCCCTTAATCATCCAACGTGGAAAATGGGACCTAGAATTACTATTGATTCTTCGACTCTAATGAATAAGGGGTTTGAAGTCATTGAAGCTCGTTGGCTTTTTGATTTTCTTCCTGAGCAGATCGAAATTGTGGTCCATCCTCAGTCAATCGTCCATGCATTGCTTGAGTTTCAGGACGGGTCAGTGGTCGCGCAGCTTTCACCTCCTGATATGAAGCTACCAATCCGCTACGCACTCAGCTATCCTCGACGACAGCCTGGACCTCAGGACCGCAGATTGCAGTGGGATTGTGTGAGACAATTAGACTTCGAGCCGCCCGACCGAGAGAGATTTCCCTTGCTAGAGTTGGCCTATGAAGCACTCAGAATTGGCGGTGCGGCGGGGTGTGTACTCAATGCGGCCGATGAGGTAGCGGTGGAGGCATTTCTTGATGATAAGATTGGGTTTTCCGATCTACCTCGTGTGGTTAGCGACGTCATGGATAATGTAGGACTTCGTCAAGCTAATTCACCCAGGGAGGTTCTGGATCTAGACCGGGAAGTCCGCCGAGTAGCCTGGGACTATGTTCAGAGACGGCCGAAGATGTTTACTGTCTAGAGTTAGAATTTAAACTGTAATGGGAGCTATTGAAAACTTTATTGCGTTTGTTTTTGTTCTTGGCGTCATGGTGCTGATCCATGAGCTCGGGCATTTCTGGGCTGCGCGCTACTTCAAAGTTCGCGTACTGGCGTTTGCTTTCGGGTTTGGTCCGCGCCTGTTCGGCTTCAAGCGAGGAGATACAGATTACAAGGTTTGTCTATTCCCACTGGGTGGTTTCGTCAAGATGGCAGGTGAAAACCCAGGTGAGCCAAGTGGTGGTGCACCAGATGAATTCATGGCTAAGCCCCGTTGGCAACGGATCATCATTGCTCTGATGGGTCCAATATTCAATGTCATTCTGGCATTTGTTTTATTGGTTGGACTCTTTATGGTCCATTACGAGCGAAGTGCCGTACAACTTGAACCGCCAGTGGTAGGTTATGTTGCGATTGATTCAGCGGCTTCTAGGGTGGGAATGCTTGAGGGTGATTTGATCGTTGCACTAAATGGAGAGCCAGTGCCTGATTGGGAGTCGGTGCGCCTCATTGAGATTGCCGCACCTCACGAGACGCTCGAAGTCACGGTAGTGCGAGATAGTAAGGAGCGAAACTTCTTAGTTCCTATTCCTCCTGACGAAAAAACAGGTATCGGACGAGCAGGCTGGTATGAGTCAACAGGGGTTCGCTTTGGAAGAACCACCCCGGGATTACCAGCTGAAATGGCAGGAATTCAGCAAGGGGATTTATTGCTCACTCTTAATGGAGATCCCGTTACCTCTTGGCGCAAAGTTCCTGACTTGATACAGCAGATTGGTGGAGGGCTTACTCAGATCGAAGTGCAACGTGGCGACCAGGTTATTCCGATAGAAGTTACACCGGTTTATCATTCTGCGGGTACGACGTCCCCTGCTTGGCGTATCGGAGTGGAACTCACGCCTGACAATAAGACCATCACAACTCAACTAGGCCTAATGGATGCCGTAATTCAGTCTTATGAGCAGAACTTCAAGAATGCCAAGCTAATTTTTGCCTTCCTCGAAGGTCTCCTGGAGCAACGTATGTCTCCAAAGTCCCTAGAAGGCCCGATAGGAATTGCACGTTTATCTGGAGAGGCAGCACGAGCAGGGATGCCCTACCTTGTTTCTATGATGGCGGCAATTAGCCTGAACCTAGGTATTTTTAATTTGCTACCTATCCCGATTCTGGACGGTGGAATGATTACGATTCTTTTGTTTGAATCTCTGATACGTCGTGATCTCAGCACTGTTGTCAAGGAACGCATATTACAGGTCGGTCTAGTACTGTTGATGTTAGTATTTGGGTTTGTAATATACAACGACATTCTCAAGATCCTTCCGTAAATTGACTTCTCGCCAACTTTGCGGAATATACAGGTTAAATTTCTGTCTTTAACTTGCTTCCGTGCGTGATATCTGATGCAATGGCGTTATGTCTGCGGCGGCGTTTGTCCCGGAAAAATTTGTTGGTCGATCATTAGATCGTTTGACTCTGAGCGAACGGGAAGCTCTGGTCGGGAAGTTTACAGCGCAGGAAATCTATTCTCCCAAGACTCTGCCTCTGCAGCGTCTAGAAGCCCTTGGTGACAGCATTCAGGATTGCGTAGATCAACTGCGAACCCGTGAGCTTGATCCTCTAAATTTCGAGTTTACGCGGCTGGGTCCACCGTATTAGGGAACGCTAGTTCATCTAGTTTCGTCCTTAGTTTTAGAGCGCCGTACGGATATTCGCAGGGAAACTTTCAGTATGGCTTGGCGACGGAATCTCAGAGTTGTCTTGGTTCGTTCACGCAACTCACTAAACATTGGAGCTGCGGCCAGGGCAATGTTCAACTTTGGGTTCTCTGATCTTTGGCTGGTTGAGCCCTACACCGCTGCATTTCGAAAAGCACGTTCCGCGGTTGGTGCGACAGAAGTTCTGAAATCAGCTCGTGTAACCGATGATCTTGCAGAAGCTATGGGGGCGTCGTCACTTGTTGTGGGAGCTTCTGGGATACAAGGCAGAGTTCAGCGTCAAGTAAGACGTTCACTTCCTGACGCTGGGCATGCTCTACGTACCCATTTACAAAACCGCCCAGCAGCACTTGTGTTTGGCTCTGAGCAATCGGGTTTATCGAATGAGCAACTCAGTTATTGTGACTGGGTTTTGAATATCCCTACTACGGAGGATTGTCCATCCATGAATTTGGGGCAAGCCGTTGCATTGTGCTGTTATGAGATCTCACGCATTTCACGCTCTGTTCCAAAACTGAAAACACCGACATCAGTTAGCGCAATTGAGCGTCACCGGGTCCTAGAAATGCTTACACCGATTCTCGAAGAGAGTGGGTTTATCATACCGGGACAACGTGCGTCAAAGCTGCTGAAGATTCGCCGTTGGATTGGGCGCCTACGGCTGGCCCCTGCAGATGCACGTCTACTGATGGGCATGCTACGACAAATTGATTGGAAATTGCAGCGAGACAAACGGCAATAAAGATATTTTCCTCTCAAATAACTAGACCTGGAGTTCGTGAAAAAGCTCGTTCTGATAACGATCTTTGGTGAGCCCATAAAATTCTTTTCCGATAAGCCAGATACCCAAAAGAAATCAGTCATGCATTCAAATCAAACCATATTGCCAAATCGGAGTTAGATTGGGTAGCCTGCAGGTTAGTTTTACACAGGACGATTGAATCTGATGAGTAAAGTCTCTGTGCGAGTTATGTGTATTTAGAGCGATAATTAATGGGAACTCTTTTATGAGGATGCTTAGCATAAGCATGTTGTATCGATGAGAGAGAAAGTGTCGGGAAATAACAAAAAAAATCCAGATCGAAACGGAGTGATAACGTCTTGAAGACGTCCAGTCCAACTTTCGAATTGGTCATCTTGACAGGTCTTAGCGGTTCCGGTAAAGCGTCAGTTTTAAAAATTCTTGAAGATGATGGTTATTATGCTGTCGACAACCTTCCGATAGATTTGATTCCCACCTTCGCCCAACTCTGTCGTCAATCCAGGGAGATACCACGAGCAGCTCTAGTTGTGGATATCCGGGAAGGTAAAGCACTTCGTCGGTTCCCGAAGATTTTTCGCGATTTGCAGCGTGAAATGCGTGTATTGCTTGTCTATTTAGAAAGCGATGACGAGATTTTACAGCGACGTTTTAGTGAGACAAGACGACCTCACCCTTTAGGTGTCAATAACAATGTGCTTGAGAGTCTCAAGGCTGAACGGAAGGTCTTGGCCCCGATCGAAAAATTAGCAGACCTGACTATTGATACTTCCCAGCTAACTGTTAACGATCTCAAATATCTCATTGTTTCTCGCTTCAGCGGTTTGGCCCGTCGACCCGAGCTTGTCATCACTGTACGTAGCTTTGGTTTTAAGTATGGCGTCCCAGTCGACAGCGATTTGGTTTTTGACGTTCGATTTCTGCCCAACCCAAACTACGTACCCAGCTGCAAAATGCTAACAGGTAAGCATCAAAAGGTTGTACGCTACATCCGTTCGTTTCCTCAGACGGGAGAATTCATCAGCCGCATTTCAGAGTTGCTTGTCTATCTATTGCCCCACTACGGCCGGGAAGGTAAAAGTTATCTAACCGTTAGTTTCGGATGCACTGGAGGCCGTCACCGATCCGTCTTCATTGCGGATGCAATTACTCAATACCTGGTTGCGGTAGGTTGTCGAGCTAAGGCCTCACATCGCGATATACGAAAATAACTATGACAACCTCATAGGATCACAGTTAATACCATATTCCAACGCGGGACAACCAACGACGATTGGTATAATCTCGTTTTTTGATATAAATTTTGTCATGAGAACCCGAATCTTCTCTACAGGGCTATTCCTTTTTGCAGGAGCTTTTTTGAGTTGGGCACAGCAACCTTTTCAGAATGCTCCGCCTGCTGCTGAGCAAGCACTACGGACTCGTGTTCTCGGGTATTACGAAGTATTTCAGAAGGGCAATTTTCGTCAGGGCGAAGATTTTGTCACGGAGGAATCCAAAGACGCCTATTACAACATGAATAAGATTCCTCACCTGGGAATGTCAATTCAGAGTATGACCTTTTCCGATGATGTTAGAGAGGCTCGAGTTCTTGTCACCTTGAAAATGGTGGTGCCGATGTTGAGCAAAGAGCCAATTGCTATTCCTGCTGCCAGCACTTGGAAGTTAGTTGATGGTGAATGGTATGCTCATTTTCCGTTACCGAAGCCAGGCGATGTTATCGATACACCTTTCGGCAAGAAAACGATTAAAAAAAATGAGCATGTGACAAGTATGCCCAGCGCAGGATTCTCCGGGCCGGACGCCAACTCACTGGATAAAATGTTTGCGTTTGAGCGAGACCGTGTGCGCTTTCCTGTTAGTGCTCCAGAACCAATCACTGAAACAATCGTCATTGAAAACCGTTCACAAGGTAGGTTGCAAATACGACCACTCTCCAATCCAATCAAAGGTCTTGACTTTAAGCTGAGCTCAACAGATGTTCTTGCTGGAGGGAAAACTACGCTAACTATTGTCTACCAACCCGCTGTGCGACAACTACGGACACAAAAGCAACTTCAGTTTCACGTTGATCCGATTGCTAGGCGCTTTGCGGTGAAAGTGGATTTTTGGGAGCGAGATTGGACGTTTCAAGACGGAGCTGGAGTGACATATGGAAAGGCCATATCTGTTACAAGTGAAGGTCGTCAGTCACTTGATATTACAGGGTTACGACCGAGTCAATCTTACCGTGTAATCGCTCGTGCTGAGATGTTAGAAGGGGATGCAGGCGCGGCCTTTATTTCAATTCGAGGAGCCAAAATTAACGACATCACCTCTAGCAAACTAACACATATTCCAGTTGGTGAACAACGCTTGATCAGTGTCGATTTCAAGACTGACGCCTCAGCTAAGATGCGGATTACTCTTGGTTACAAAGGAGCCTCTGGCAGAGTTGGGTGGAGCGAAGTGACGATTATCCCTTCCCTGGTGACCAACCCCCCGGTCTCAAACGGAGATTTTGAAAACACGCTCCCTCATCCATGGCAGGTAGGGCTTTCCGTGAGCAACGAATTGGTGTCCTCTTTGGTGCGTAACGGTAAACGGAGCATGAAACTCATGGGCGAAGAGACCGGCTACATCTTTCAGGATGTAGAGGGATTAACTCCAGGGGAAGACTATCAGGTTAAGGTTTGGCTCCGTGCGGACTCTGGTCGCCCGGCCATGGCTAGTCTCACTCTTCACGACGGAAAGAGTAAAAACGTCCAGCAAACTCGGCCAGTCGATGTGTCTACAATCAAATACGAGCCGCTGACGCTTTTCTTCACTGCGTCGGAGACTGGCATTGTGCGTATCCACCTCGTGTTTCACGAAGGCGGCCCAGTTTATTTTGATGATGTGACCATATCTCACACTAGTATTTCGAATGCTTCTTTCGAAGAGAGTGGTTTGAGTTCGTGGATTACTCACGGGAAAGGCCGAGTAGAGATCGACAAAAATGTGGCATTAGATGGATCTCAAAGTCTTGTTCAGATTGGTGAAATTGGTAGCGTTTCTCAGGTGGTTCAGAATCTCGACCCTGGAAAACAATATCAAGCTGTTGCGTGGGCACGTTCGGCCCCAGGTGGTGATGCTCGCGCCTCTTTGAGGTTGGGAGACGGCCGAATTGAAGACGGACCTCGAACGGTATCTGGCGATAATTTTGAACCTTTTATCGTTGACTTTGAACCTAATCCGGATGGAACGATTCGATTGACGTTGGCTCGCGTGGGAGGCAGCGGTGCTATTTACTGGGATGACGTTGTCATTCGACGACGTCACTGAAGACTGTGACACATAAGATAATCAGTCATAGTCATGCTGTAAAAGCCCAAAAATACCTTACACACTCAAGGATTTGCCCGGTTCACGACCTTACCTAGTATTTATGTCTTTCGGTCAGATCTAAACGATTCGCCCAGGTATACTCGCCGCACCTCCGGGTCTGATTCCAGCACTTCTGGAGGACCTGATCGAAATATTTCGCCGTTGTTCAGAATATAGGCTTGGTCAGTCACATTCAGCGTTTCACGAACATTGTGGTCGGTAACAAGAATACCTATACCTGCTTGTTTGAGTTGGGCAATGATTTTTTGAAGCTCGAGGACCTGTTTTGGGTCAATTCCTGAAAATGGTTCGTCGAGCAGTAAAAAGGAGGGGGAGATTACTAGTGCCCGTGCAATTTCAACACGTCGTCGCTCGCCACCAGAAAGTTGATAGCCCTTGCTATGGCGCACCTTTTCGAGGCCCATTTGGTTGACTAAGTCCTCGAGCTTTTCAATCCGCTCTTTCTGTGTCATCTTCAGCGTCTGTAAAATTGCCAAAAGGTTATCTTCTACCGTAAGCTTGCGGAAGATCGAAGCTTCTTGGGGTAAGTAGCTGATTCCGAGGCGTGCTCGCTGATACATGGGCAAGTCCGTTATGTCTTGGTCGTTGAAAAATACGTGACCTGCATTGGGATTGACTAGTCCTACGATTATTCGAAATGAAGTGGTCTTGCCAGCTCCGTTGGGGCCCAATAAGCCAATAACTTGCCCGCTATCTAGAGAGATAGACACGTTTTCGACGACCTTTCGGCCTCGGTAGCTTTTAGAGAGGTTTTCTGTGCGAAGTGTACCCATTGAATCAATGCCAGTTAGGGAGTTTGTCGACTCTTGGGTCGATAGCTGTACGTACGTTGATGACCTTTACCGTCAACCAGGATACGATCTTGGTCGAGATGGTAGACCAATCTATCACCTCGTGTCTCGCGACCATCCTCACTCCGGAGTCGCGCAGGTAATCCAGTCAACTCGATCCAGTTTTCGGTGGGGTTGTATTGCGCTGTTGTGCCAAACCCTTGTCGTTCGTTTTTGTTCATACCAGAAGTTCTAACAATCCTTACTCCACCTCGAGCAAAGGCGATCTGCAATTCTAACGCTCCGCTTACCGTGCCGTCCAGAACACCTTCGATTTCATCGGAAAGGACAGTTAGGTTGTCGCGAATGAGTTCTGCCTGTTTCTGGTAAGTTGCCTTCCCAGTTTCTTCGTCATAGCTCAACGATTCGGCATTTACTTGTATTAAGGATGGTTCGGAGGTTATATCGTTCGTTTCTGTATCTCCAGGTCGAATTGTGGTTCGCACGTTGCCTCGCGCATTCAACTGTTTGGCGTTTTGGTCAATGATGATATTGTGTGCCTCAACGCGGTTCTCCCTCTGCCAGAGTCGTGCCAGTCCTTCGTAATGGAGAATGCCTTTCTCCGATAGAAAATTCTCTGAAGTGGCTAGTATGGGATCAGTGGAAGTAAAAAACCCCTGCGATGTCTCCTGGTTTATCTTGACATTTCTTTGATGGGTTGAAGAGACATTTCCGTGAGCTTCCAATCTTTCAGTGCCTTCCTCAAGGAGGATTGTATCGGCATGTACTGAACTTGTTCTATCCCACACTCGTGCTTGATCCGACAGTTGTATTTGACCTAGTTCCATATCGAAATCTGCCTGTGCTGCACTACCTTCACGAGTTGCTTTACGGAAGCGAAAGTCTTCCCATTGTTTGATCTTTGTTGCTTCACCGGAGTCACTGAATTTGACTTCAAGATTTTGACTCCAACTCAGTAAGGGTTCATCTTCTTGCAGATCTGGCGATTCTCTAATTTGCGATGCTGTGCTAATAACTTTCACATCACCGAGTGCCAGCAATGTTTCCATGTGGTTTTTTGAACCGTAATGCATCCGCATGCGCCGCGCGGTCATTCGCCGTTGCCATTGACCGGTTGTGTTTGCCGTCATTTCCAATGTTCCAGGAGCGAGTGTTTCTATAAACTCGATTTCTTGCTTGCGTGACCGCATTGTGAGATGAATCCACTCCGACTGTACTCGGTGTACTCGCTGATTGTGATCATCTTGGACAGTTTTCATGGAATTGCCAACGGTAATTCTCTTGTCCGTTTCGGTTGCAGGTGTTGATATGGTCTCTATCCCGGCATTTTCGCGCATGTCTACTTTACTTAGTACGCTTTCTCCCTCTTTCTGAAGGGTGTCGTACAGCAATTCGAGACTTTCGCCCCAAGCGTTCACGGTCGACTCATTATCGATTGAGCTAAGTCGTGTCGAGTTTCTGGCGACAACTTTTTCGAGTAGTTTTCCGGGTGTGTACCACAGTGTGGCCTGCGCTGCTTTTAGATGAACCACACGCTCAGCTTGCTGTTCTAGGCCTTGCGGTTGAGTCAATTCTACTCGATGTACTCTTCCGTGTTGTAAGTAGATGTTGGCATCTGTAGCATTGGCTTCTCGGTTGCCTTCTTTGAGTCTCACATTTCCAATTAAGTCAACAAGCTGAGCTGGTTCTCGATAGTGCAACTCTTGTGCAAAAATTTCAATGGGTGGAGACCCTAAAGCCAAAGGGTCGCGTCGCAAATACACGTTGCTGTTCATTCTAAGGTATCCATTCGCAGAATCGTAGAATGCCCCCACTGAGCGACCTGAACCACCATTAAATTCGTAGGTGGTGGGACGGTCAGTAGTGCACACACCGGTTCTAGCTTCTAGGGTCACCCCAGAGCTATAAATCTTTGTTGTTGACTTAGGTTGTCGGGGTGTTAACTCCAGGCCTAAGCTTAGCGTTACCTCACCCTCGCTATAAAGTGTTTCGGTTTGGCTGTCAAATCGAGCGGCGTTACTAATGACCTGATCGTAATGCTTCCCATTTTTGTTGAATAGCCGCAATTCGACACCTTCAAGTTCGAATAGGTGAGTTTTCGTTGATTGTCGAAATGAATCGGCAAAGATCTCTATTTTTTCCCGTTCTGCCGAGGATTGTGACCAATGCCAGCGACTGGCTTGCGAAACTAACTCTGAGGGGATAACTTTAAGGTTTCGTATGTGTTCTTCAGTTGTAGGTCTTCGAGAACTCCAAAAGTCGTAAGCAACGACGGCAAGAACCAACCCTACGCTTAGAAGTAATAAAAGACGAACTTTTTTCATGAAAAGGGCTCTGGTGGTTGACTGAGCCGCACAATTGACAAATTCAAGACAACCGAGTTGATCATACCAAAGCGTCTGTGTAGTGAAGGCATTCTAGCAGTTCACAGGACAAGCAATGGAGGCATGTATCGTGCTGGCGGCACATGTAAATGTTACTGTAAAGAGCTGCTAGGTTATCAGGCGCAGTTAGATGGCCTTACGTGGACACATAGAGGAATTCGGTCTGATCACTAGACGCTCGGCGCTGCATAAGGTCACGCTTTATGTGCTATCGTGCAAGGCTCTTTCGGCACGCAAGAAGAAACGAAAATCCAAGCCCACGGCAATTATTGCTGGAACTGCCTTTCGGGGGGTCGGGTTCTCGTTTCCCGGTGTTGACATTAAGGTGGTCAACAAGATGAATCCTGACGGGATGTTACGTGGAGTTACGGATAAACGCGGAGAATTCTCCGTACGAATTCCCTCTGGCAAGGCGATTTACAGTGTCACTGCTACAGCGAAAGGGTTTATTCCACTCGAGAAAGAGGTTGAGATTTACGGCATGGAGCGTGTAACTGTGAACTTCAGGATGGTTGCAGAATGATAAACAAAATCCCAGGTAAAATAGCGCAGGGTGACTGTCCGTTAAAACGGTATGGAGTGTTAGATGCGTTGAGGCTGGACATTTCAAGTGTTAACTTGACACTAGATGTACATAGCTAAGGGACCCAAGGACGAAATTATGCATAGGAGACGATGGTTTGGATTGTGGCCACTGGGCATGTTACTTGCAGTGTTGGTGGATGATGCCCCTGCTCAGTTGTTCGGCAATAAGAAGAAAAGGAAAAAAAAGAGAACTCGAACCGTGAAAGGCCTAGTAACAGACAAGCAGGAGAATCCAATCCGTGGTGCAATAGTCCAGCTTAAGAACACTCGGACTCTTGTTGTCAAATCTTTCTTTTCAACGCCAGATGGCAGTTACTATTTTCATAATCTAGATCCTAACGTAGATTATGAAATCAAGGCTAAATACCAAAGAAACACCAGTCGAACCCGTACTGTCAGCACATTTGATGATCGTCCGGAACTGATCTACAATTTCCGTTTAAAAATCAGCCAATAAAATACGGTTCAATGTAATGAAATGTGCACACTGCCAGAATCCTGGTTCAGTAGGCATGCTAACCTGAAACCGTAGGTCCTTTTGTCAGGGCCAGGTATCTTTCGGCCCGTAGATCCTTTCTCCCCAAAAATGGTTATGTCTGAAATTAGTCACTTAGAAGCTCTTGAGGTTCTTGACTCTCGCGGAAATCCCACCGTGCAGGTTACTGCAATTTTAGAAAGTGGTGCTCGAGGAGTGGCTCGGGTCCCTTCTGGTGCATCAACCGGCATTAATGAAGCGGCCGAACTGCGTGACGGTGATGAGGCACGCTTCCAGGGGAAAGGGGTTCGAAAAGCAGTTGCCAATGTAAACGGTCAGATTCTCGATGCTCTTAAGGGATTCGATGGTTCCGATCAGGTCGGCCTCGACAGAAAACTCGTTGAGCTCGACGGTACGGACAACAAAGGTCGTCTTGGAGCCAATGCCATCTTGGGAGTTTCGATGGCTGTAGCACATAGTGCAGCCGCCGAAAAAGGCGTTCCACTGTATCGGTCTTTGTGCGAACGAGACCGGTACGTTTTACCAGTGCCAATGTTGAATATTCTGAATGGCGGACAACATGCAGACAACAATGTTGACATCCAAGAGTTCATGGTGTTGCCACTGGGTCTGGACACTTTTGGCGATGCGCTTCGTGCGGCTACGGAAACTTTCCACACCCTCAAAGGAATCCTTAAGCAAAAGGGTTATGGAACAGCAACAGGTGATGAGGGTGGTTTTGCACCTAGTCTGAAATCTAACGAGGAGCCCATGGAGCTTCTCGTGGAAGCAATTGAGTCAGCCGGCTACCGTCCTGGTGATGACATTGCTATTGCAATGGACGCTGCTACGAGTGAGTTTTTCGAGAGTGGTGAGTATGTATTCAGTCAGTCCGATGGCAGTCGAAAATCGGCGGCAGACATGGGAGCGATGTGGCACGAGTGGGCTGATCGATATCCTTTGGTATCGCTCGAAGATGGATTCTCCGAGATCGATCACGATGGCTGGAAGGCTGAGGGCGGCTCGTTGGGTGAGAAAATTCAACTTGTTGGTGACGACCTATTTGTGACAAATCCCCAAATTTTCCAACAAGGGATTGATGACGGTTTGGCAAACTCCATTCTCATTAAACTGAATCAAATTGGTACTGTTACCGAGACGCTAGATTGTATCGAGATGGCACGAAACAATAACTATACCTTCATCATCTCCCACCGCTCCGGTGAGACGGAGGACACTACCATTGCAGATCTTGCGGTGGCTTGTGGGGGTGGACAAATCAAAACGGGTTCTACCTGTCGTAGTGATCGTATAGCGAAATACAATCGTTTGCTTGAGATCGAGGCTGAACTTGGTGCAAAGGCTCACTATGCTGGGCGGGAAGCTTTTGACCGTTGGCTGAAGTGAGGAACTTCGAATTTCGTTTGAGCTTTGTTTGGTTTAATGTAGCTACTTTTAGTGTGAGATGCTGAGGACACGGTTGTAGAGTTCACGGATTTTGGGAGCTGCAACCCCGGCTTTGTCCGCAAGTTCAATCACAGCGCCAACAATGGCTTCTATTTCGATTGGGCGACCGGCTTCGACGTCTTGAAGCATTGAGGTTTTATGGTCGCCGGCTTGACGTGCGATAGCTTCTATACGTTTTTCTGGGGAGATTTTGATTTTTACCCCAACACCGGCAGCTATTTGAGTTATCTCTTCCATTACTGTTCTGGCCAACTCTCGAGTAGGAGGGTCAGATACCATCTCCCCAAGGGTTAACCGCGTCAGGACACTAAGAGGATTGAAGGCAGCATTACCGAGTATTTTGACCCAGACATCGTGCCGTATATTTCTGCGTATGGGTGCCTTAAGACCTGCCCTTTCAAAAATATTTGCTAAGTGCTTAATCCGGTCACTGCGTGAGCCGTCAGGTTCTCCCAGTGGGAACCGAACCCCTTCCAGGTGTTCTATAACACCTGGGTCCCCGATTGAGGCTGAGCAATAGGCGAGACAGCCAACAACCTGTTTTGCGTCGATGGATTCAGCAATCACTCCACCTGGGTCAACTGATTCGAGATGTGTGTCGGTCAATGAACCGGCAGTACCGTGGAAATACCACCAAGGTATGCCGTTTTGCGTGGTGACCACTACAGTTGTTGGGCTGAGCAATGGTGCGAGTTTTGGAGCAATAGTGGTGATGGCATGCGATTTTACTGCCAACACTATGGCATCAACCTGGCCGATGTCGGCCGGATCACTTGTTGCCGGGATATTCGAGCAGGAATCGCCTACTACTTTGCTGCGAACATGAAGCCCTGTGGTTTGGATGGCTTCCAAGTGTGCTCCGCGAGCAATCAGAGAGATATCTACACCGGCACGGTGGAGGCGTGCACCTAAAAAACCGCCGATCGCTCCTGCTCCATAAATAGCGAACTTCATCAAAAGTATTTCTATCTTTCCAAACTCTACAAGGATCAGAGATCTGCAAAGTTCTTGTCAAACGATGCTCATCTCACATCTTCATAGGATAATCTCGTTACGGTTGTCTTTCTTGACTCCGAAGTGGTGTAGGACATTTTTCATCAATGTTTGGAGTTTGGGATCAACAGAAAGAGCCCAACCTCCAGCGATACATCCAGTGTGGAAAACGCGTCCACCCTGCGGTCGTTGCCAGTAAGTCATCTCAGCATAAACGCCATGATCTAGCGGTTCCCAACGTCCGAAATAGTCTATCCCGCGACGCCCAGAAGCCTTGATACGGGCTAGAGTGGTGATTCCTTCCGGTTCATCCGGTAAAGTTTGACCCGTCGGGATATGTTTCGTTATTTTTTTGATCCAATTCACTCGGACGTCTGATTCGTGCCCACCCACTCGAGGCAGTTCTCCATCAGCTGACTGACCGAATCGCTCACCTGGTTTGAGGTTGACAGGTTCCGGTTCTCGAAAAAGGAAGTGATCGGTTTCAACTGCTTCGTAAGGAGCAAAGTTTTCCTCGGTAATTGGCCACCAGCCAATACACTCAAGGCCAAGCACTTTCCACGCAGGGCGCGAGGAATAGCGTAGTAAACTACCACGCTTACCGTCGTGGCTGTGGTAGATTTCACCGGGTGCGACGGCTTCACGTCCACCAATATCGGTGTCGAACTTACGACACTCCATTACCGCTCCATCATCATCATATGAAACACGCCAGAACATTGTATTTCCTGACATTACAATCACATTACCGCCCTTAGCTAAGAAATCGTCTACGGCATCATAAGCTTGATTTGACCAATACTCACTGTGTCCATTTATTACAAGGACATCGTATCCATTAAGTTGGTCCGGATTGGCATGTAGATCGTAATCGCCGATCATGTCGTAAAAAAATCCATTCTTCTTGAACCATTGGTGTGCGAATCGTTCGCCTCGCATTAGATGACTGTAGTTGACATCAGGTTCACTGAAGAGGACGTCTGGGCCAGCACAAGGCCAAGGCATTTGTCGACCAAACGAGTATGAAGGTTGACCCTGGTGATGATTACGATAACAGGAGTACGACGGTGCTTCTGCAACAGCATTGGGGAGACCTGGTGTGTCCCAAAGTTGCCGGTCAGCTGTATTGGCGGCAAACGGTGTTGCGCTATAAGCACGCCAGGTATTTGTCGAACACAGCATCAAAACCGACTTTTTTCCTTGATCAGCTGCTTTACGTACGATAAAAGTTACATGGTAGTGTCTTGGTTCACCTTGATCCTCAAACTTAAAACGGCCCACGTATAGGCCAGACTCAGCATTTTTTGGGATGGTATATTTTTCGGTTACTTGCCAACGGCAGTCAAAAAGATCATCTGAGGCAAAACGCAAGGCATGACCGCGCGTGGTGTCATTGACGGGATCATATTCTTCCCATCGATCAATGGATTTGGCATCGAATGAAGGTCCACCAATCATCCAAGTAGCACGATTAATAATACGGCCGTGATGTCCGGCATCACTTGCATCCATAACCGTATCACCTATTTCTTCGCTCAGAGGCCAATATGCGAGGAGTTTATCAGCCTTTGGGGGTTCCAGGCCACGAGCAGCCCTACGGCTCTGAATTTCCTGTGCAGATAATGCACGTGCATAGATTGCAGGTGCGGCTAGGTCGCCATCGAAAAAATCGACAGCTTTGCCGTTTCTGCCAGATGCGGCTAAACGAAGAGCACTGCCACCGGTTTTCAGAGGTCCGGGAAGATCGTCCCAACTCCCCTGAAACTTACCATCTGAGTAAAAGGTGGCACGCCCGTTCTCCCACGTCAAAGCCAAATGATGCCAGCGGCGTATTTCATTACGTTTGTAAGCCAACCGCCAGCGTTTTTCGACAAAGCTACCACCATTACCGAGATAGAATTTAATCCAGCCACCACGTGTCAGATAGAGGGCAAAACCACAATCACCCAGGGGGTCGAATGTTGAGATCAGTGCTTGATCACGCTCCCAAGACCAAGGGCGAATCCAGCACTCGATAGTTAGCCCTGAAAACTCCTCGTTCGAATCGATTCCTTTTGCAATGTGAATATATGATCCAGGGTGAATCGGTTGCTGCTGCGGTGAGTTTTTTGGGAAAACGTAAAGAGTCTCGTCGCTTGTGAAATCATCAATCTCCGGTCCGAGTTTGACTATCGATAACTCGTAGGGAGTGGTGCTACTGGTCCGGAAGTGTATTGTTTCTCCAGCTGAAATGCTTTCTTCTGCGTACGAGTGCAAACCGGGGATAGGCATGGCCTCGTGAGGTGGAATTATATGGTCAGTTTCGATACTTGGCGTAGCGCCATGTTTGTGCCAGCCGGCAAGTTTCGATACGCCAGCCACACCAACTGCTGTATTGCGCAGAAAATCCCGTCTTGGAATGTCAGTCATGAGTCACCTTACTTGCTAATAGCTTATTTCCATCGTTGCTATGGTAACGTTTGTGGCTCCAAGGATGTGGGTGGTGTTGTGTCAATCTTTGGATACAGCCAAGAGTGTTGTAGGCCGGGATGGCGTTTGCCGTACCTGGATGGGATGTCTTGTGTCCAATTGCTTGGGATGGTCAAACATAAGGCGAGAAGACTCACAAATGAGATGCGTTGGAATGCCAACGCTGTTTGACTAAGAGGTTCACGCTGACAAAAAACTTGAGGCGGTGCAACTTTGAGATATCCTAGTCGCCGCATGCGTGAACGAACCAGTAATATAACACCTATCACCGCCATCAAAATGTTGAGCATCTGGCCGGTGCCGAGGTCAAATCGATGGGTTGGGTAATCGCGAAAGAGGTCAATAAAAATACGAGGGAAGGCGTACCAGAATACAAACCTTGCAGCAATAGCACCAGGTGTTATATTAGTTCGTTTTACGTGCAGCAAAAATGGCACAAGTAGAAGGTTTTTGAAGCCGTCGTATAGAACTACAGGATGACGGAATCCGTCAGCATCAGGGAATCTAACTGCCCACCATACGTCGGTGATGCTGCCCACAATCTGTCCATCGATGAAATTGCCAACTCGTCCTAAGCCCATGAGCAATGCGCCGGGAATGACGAGAGCATCAGCTAAAATCAGAAATCTCTTCCTGTTCAAACGGGTAAAGACCAAGGTGCCAGTCGCAACACCTAACATGACCCCGTGAGTAGCCATCCCGCCGAGCCAATAGGCAGGAATGAATTTAGGGTTTTGACTATAAAATGACCACTCGTCAAAGGCAACTTCAACGAATCGCCCTCCTACCAATCCACCGATTACGATGTAGAGAGTTAGACTCAGGACCTCATTGGAGGTTAGGCTCATGTCTGCGTGATGGTGCCTAAGGAAAAGGTGAACTTGGAGAAATCCAAGTGCAAAACCGAGTCCGTACCACCAGAGATGTACTATCCCAACATCAATAAGAACCGGGTCTATGTTGTGAATGTAAGGTCCGATCATGATACCCAGCGGTAGCCTCACCTAATCTTGGACGAGACAGCGTGCCCAGATAATAAGACAATCTAGCACCAAACAACCTTGTAACCTTCTGCCAGTGGCGGCGTGACAACTCCAGAGGATTTTTGCAGATCAGGAGAAGATCTACTCAATGAGCAGATTTCAGTCCTTCTTCGGAGTCTGCTGTCCCTTCCATCCAACCGGGATACCATCGGAATACATTGCCGCTCAAACTGCCGATAAATATTAATTTTTCGGGTGTGACGTGAATCCAATGTCCGGGACTTTCCATAGCCCCCAGGATCTCTCCCGTAGTCATGTCAATTTTCATGATGCGCCCTGCGAGAGTGTCGTAGGTGATGTTCTCTATGTTGTTGCGGTGGGTAATAATCCACATCTCGTCGTCGGGTGTTATAAATATGTTTTGGGTAGCTCCAAGGTGAGTCCACATCCGAAGAAATTTCCCATCGGCATCAAATATTTGAATCCGATTATTTTCACGATCGCTAACATATACCGTTCCCTTGGAATCAACTGCTACCGAGTGAACTATATTGAATTCACTTTCACTGGTACCATGTCTACCCCAAGCGTGAGTGTACTTACCTTCTTTTGAAAACTTGACGACGCGGGCATTCCCATAGCCATCGGCAACATAGATTGATCCGTCCGGTGCAAAGGCAATATCTGCTGGTCGATAGAAATGCTTGTCGTCTTCGCCTGATTCACCGCGGATACCCAGCGTCAGAAGTAACTCACCTTCTTTTGTGAACTTCATAACTTGGTGGTTACCGTTGTCGGTGATCCAAACATTGTCCTCAGAGTCAACGCGCAATCCGTGTTCGTTACCGAAGTTCAAGTTGCGACCCCAGGAGCGCAAATATTTACCGTCTTTGTCAAACACGACGATGGGAGCGGCACTCTTGCTACGTTGAAAGACATACACATCACCTGAAGAATCGGTTGCTACTGCCGAAACTCGCCCAAAATGCCAGCCGTCAGGCATGGTGCTTTTAGGCTCCATGCCAAAACGTATTTCGACACGGTATTTCAGCAAGCCTCCTTCGTGGGGATACCAACCACGTAGTTCGGTCGATTCTTGTGTAGCTTTTGGAAGATCACCGCAGCCCACTGAACCAATGGCAACGACGGTGATGAGTAGAAGGACTATTCGTAACATGAAACTCTCCTGAGTGATGAAAACGGTTCTAATAACCCTAACGACAATAGCGCCCTAAAGAATCTTTTGTCTATGTTTTAATGCAGTTTGCTTAAACTGTGGTGGCTGTCGAGTATCCTTGGCGTATATCGCGCAATGGATCTGTTGTAACCTACTGTTGCATTCGCCCAGTTTCTCGTTCGACATGTTTCAACCAGTTTCGATAGAAAGAATAGGCCTCTGAACCTAGTTCCCTCATATAATTTTCGCGGAAAGCCAAACCCTGCTCACGAAGATCTCCGAGATCTATTTCGCTGTGTTCGACCCAATGTACGCCCGCCTCTTGCATTTTCTGACGGTTTGCGATGAATTGGCGTTCGACTTCGTTAAGATTGAACTGTTCGCTTTCCAAGCAAACATCCAAAAAGATTTTTCTGAGATCTTCAGGTAGGTTTTCAAGCCATTGTTTTGAAGTCAGTGTGAAAGATTCGCTCAGTACCAGACGTGTGTCTAAAAAACACTTCAGCACTTCGTGCCAATTACCCGCTACTCCACCAGCCACAGAATTGAGGGTGCCATCAGCAACGCCAGTTTTGAAGGCCATATAAGCGTCAGCGTATGGCATCGGGTTTGGAATAGCACCGTAGAGTTTTGTTGCCTCGATCCACAGATCGGCGTTTACTGCACGGAACTTGGCATTGCGAACATGGTCCAATGAGTTGATTGGTTCACGGTAATAAACACCCCAATAATCGCGGCTATCGAGTGCTACCGGGTAAAAGCCCTTAGCCTCTGCGACAGTTGTTAGGTGCGACCAATAGGATCTAATGACACGGTGTGCTTCGTTACGGTCAACCCAGTCATAAAAAGGTAGCTCAAGCACCGCTGCCTCTGGGACGTAGCGATAATAGTAACTGCCAGCACCGTTCATTAATTCCAAGCTGCCCAACAATAGGTCTTCGAGGTTCTCCTTCTCTCCACCCATGACACTTCCGGCGAAGACTTCACATTTGAAGCGGTTGTTGCTTCTTTTTTCAAGCTCGGCTGCAGTCCATTCCAGTTTCTTTGCTAGGTGGTGTTCTTTACTGAAGAGTGTTGCCATTCGTACCGTAATACGATCACTTTTCGTGCATGATGTCAGGATAGCTAGGAGTAGAAGGATGACACTAAGTGAGTTTTTTTTGCATTGGTCCATGGTTTAGATGATCAAAACTGAGAGATCACTTTGCACAAGTCTGTTCAGTGCTCGAGCAAGTATCTATTCTATTTTAAAACTGTGTTCACCTAAGCCGCTCAACTGAATCAGCCTATTTTATATCCTATTGCCCCAAGATATCGAATGTAGTCGTACCACGTTGTCGAATCCTGAAGTAGGCTTCTTCCCATTTTGCGTGGGCAGGATGGTCAGCATATTTCTCAAGTGCCGTGATGTCTTCCATTTCCATACAGACAGCCCATTCCCGTATTCGCTGTTTGTATTCTTGATCCCCGTTGCCGGTTTTGTAGTAAAGGCGCATTGGTCGACGTAATTTGCCGTACCAAACCCTATTGAGACCATCGATTTTGCTGGGTAGCTCGTCAGTGGCTTTGTAGAACGATTCCCAATCCGTTTCAGGTGCACTTTCTATCGGTGTAAAGGCAAAACAATGCATCAACTTCTTTTCCCCAGATGCTGCTGTCTTACTCAACAGCAACGTACAGATCACAACAGCTATTAGATGTAAACATTGTAATTTCAAGGTTATTACCCCTCTGGACTAGACTTCGGTCGTGATGGAGTCCGAAAACCTCTTGATTTTATCAGCCTGTGGCTCTATTCACTACAAAGGATTAGGAAAGATGGGGTTGCGAGTTAACACCTGGAGGTTATCACCAATACGATCCCATCCAGGAGGCCTCCTGGGGTGTCTCAATGGGTGGACGTTTTAAAATCGCCTCTTCGTTGATATCAGTTCCTAGTCCTGGTCGATCTGGAATTTTCAAGTAACCATCAACGCATTCTATGGGTTCAGTAAGAATCTCGTTGTAGTGATCGAGGTAAGGGTAGAAAAACTCTTGAATAATGCAGTTGGGAATCGAAGCGTCCACGTGTAAGCTCGCCACTGTGCCAATCGGACCATTTGAGTTATGAGGCTGAACAGAAACGTAATATGTTTCAGCCATTGCCGCAATTTTCTTCAGTTCCAATATTCCTCCTGCATGGCAAATATCGGGTTGAATAATTCGGGCAGCTTGTTTTTCTAGTAGTGCCCGAAATTCCCATCTCGTGTAGAGCCTTTCTCCAGTGGCCACTGGAAGATTGATTGAGCGTTGCACCTCAGCCATGGCATCAATGTTGTCAGGAGGGATAGGTTCTTCATAGAAGAACGGGTCGAATGGTTCAAGTTTGTGGGCCATGCGAATTGCACTCCACATATTGAAGCGTCCGTGGCATTCGATCATCAAATCCACATCTGGCCCCACAGCCTCTCGTACTGCCCTTACGCTTGCTATGGCAAACTTCTCTTCCTCCTTAGATATAACCTGTCCACCGAAACGGAACGGATCCCATTTTATCCCTGTAAAACCTGCAGCAACTGTCTTCACTGCGGCCTTTGCAATAGCTTCAGGAGTATCGTCAGTACGATGTTCGGTTATGGACTGTTGAAAAGCCCACGCGTTGGCATAGGCACGAATTTGGTCCCGGACCTTTCCACCTAATAGTTCATAGACGGGGACGCCCAATTCCTTACCTTTGATGTCCCACAGGGCTTGTTCAATACCACTGAGTGCACAGAGAGTGATGAGCTGCCCGTACCAGAAGGTTTGCTTGTAGAGCGAATTCCAAATGTATTCAATTTGAAATGGGTCCTTCCCAATTAGAAATTTTTTCATTGCTTCAAGTGCTGCAACTATTTCTTTGTGGTGACGTTCCATGCTGGACTCTCCGACTCCAGTTAATCCGGTATTGGTGTAAAGTTTGACGAAAAGCCAATTACCATGTTCGCCGTGTGTTTCGAAGACTTTTACGTCAGTTATTTTCAACTTGTTTCTCCGTTGCAGGAAGGGGTGGGTGTTAAGTCGATGGTACTCTCGTGCTGGAATCTATTCAAGGGAAGAGATTGAATTAGAGTTTCGCAAAGCAATAAAGGGTAGTTGTGCTTCGAACGTAGATCTTTCCATCAAGGATTGCAGGTGTGGCGTAACACGGGTCGCCCATGTCGTTAGTTGCAAGAACCTTCCAATCTGCGCCGGCTCGTAGTACTGATAACTTACCCTCTTCACTGACCACAAATACTTTGTTGTCTGCGGCGATTGGTGCTGAAAAATAACGCCCCAGAGCATTTCTTAGTCTCCCTTGTTTTAGGATTTTTCCTGTTTGCGAATTAAACGCGGTCAGAATACCGCCCTCTTTCATGGTGTAGAGAATTTTTTGGTACAACAGTGGCGATGGAACGTTTGGTAGTGTCTTGTAGTGACGCCAGCGGAACGCTCCTTCGGTCATGTCCCCTCTGCCACCTAGCCGGATTGCTTGCACAGCGTTAACCGCTGAGCTCCTCATGCGATAAAACTCCCAGTCGCGCCGCCCCATCACGCCATCACGGTCAAGATCAAATTTTTCCCAATTTTTGATTATCGCGGGTTCAGAAACTTCTTCAGGAGACAGTGCGTCGTCACCGTCTTTGTCATATTTTTTTAGGGCTTCAGTTAGGGAGATTACGTCCTTCTGCTCACCTAAGTCTGCGTTGCCGGCCCAGTTTTGCACGTAAATTGTGTCTTCATCCATTACCGGTGTTGGTTTTAGTTGCCAGGTTAGTCCTCTAATCCACCAAACCTTCCTACCGCTTGTAACTGAATAGGCCTCCAATTGAAATGATCCAGACACTAAGACTTGGAGCTCTTCGCTGTCCTTAGGTTTGTAAAGAATTGGTGTCGCAAATCCACGTGCAGCGAGTGGACGTTTCTTGTGCCAGGCTATTTCCCCGGTTTCTTTGTCGGCTGCAAAGATGAACGAATCTGATTCTGAATCACAGACTTGAATAATGTAGCCGTCGGCCAGTATTGGCGATGCCCCCATACCCATCGGGTTATTGAATGGCCCCAGAGGAATTCGCCACCTCTCATTACCATGTGTGTCGTAGGAGAGTAATCCCACATCCTGGAAGAATACGTACACATTTTTGCCGTCCGTTACGGGACTGGGCGAGGCAGGATTGTTGTCATTGTGCAGTTTACCTTTTCGTTTCCGTTTGATTTTCTGGCGCCAAAGAATTTTCCCATTGGAACGATTAATCGCAAAGGTAAATAACATGTCATCCTGCCATCCAGTTAAAAAGATAGACGTTTCAGTGAAAACTGGCGACGAGTGGCCAGGAATCAGCGAAGTTTTCCAAACAAGGTTTTTTTCGGGTGAAAATTCAACAGGCAGGTCGGTCGCTTTGGCTACACCTGACGCATTGGGGCCTCTGAACATTGACCAATCTCCTGACATGCTTGCCAATGAAAGAACAGCAAGCAACAGAGAAATAAAAGTTTTTTTCACGTGTTTCTCCAATGCAACTATACATTAACAATAACGTTTCACTACCGTATTGAAACCTGACGCATGTTATCTTTAAAAATCTACCCCGAGGCGGATTGACTGGAGGGGTTTATGATAAGTGTCATCTTGTTCTGAGTATTGGAAGTTCTTTTGATACAGTGTCAACACTTACTCAAGAAACGCTGCTCGATTTCCGCAACATCACGGTGTTGCGAGATGGGCGCAGAGCATTAGATGGTCTAACAGTCTCGATCGGTTTGGGTGAAAGCACTGCCATTGTTGGACCAAATGGCTCTGGCAAATCAACTCTCATCAAAACTTTGATGAGGGAGTGTTATCCACTTGATCGTGAAGATGCCTCACTGACGATTTTTGGTAAAGATCGTTGGAGATTGTTTGATCTTCGTCCGATGCTAGGGATAGTTTCTCCTGATTGGTTAGAGTTGTGTTCACGCCAAATAACCGGCCATGAAGCAGTACTGTCAGGTTTTTTTAGCAGTACAGAAATTTGGCCACACAATGAACTCACACCTGAGATGCAAGAGAAAGCTGATCAAGTGATGGATTTGCTCGAAATTACACATTTGGCCAGCCACCGAACAGATCAGATGTCTTCAGGAGAGATCCGACGTGTTTTGATTGGGCGAGCATTGGTCCACGAACCGCGTGCTTTGATTCTCGATGAACCGACAGCGGCTCTTGACTTAAGAGCTGTTCGTGATTTCCGTGAAGTTCTGCGTAAAATAACGCGTGCGGGAACCATGTTGGTCCTAGTCACACACCATCTACCTGACATCATTCCTGAGATCAGCCGAGTAGTGCTGATGAAGAATGGTCAAGTTTTTCGAGATGGCCCAAAGGAGGATGTGCTTGGGTCGTCGTCTCTCTCTCAACTTTTTGATATGCCGATAGAGGTGATTCAACGCGATGGTTACTATTCGGCACTTTAGTGAATTGTCTGCAAGTCTTAATGGCAAGGTAGCGAATGATTGAAGCTAGAGCTTACGCACGGGTCGGCCTATTGGGGAATCCCAGTGATGGCTATTTTGGGAAAACCATTGCATTTGTTTTTCAAAACTTCCGTGCCCGCGTTCTCCTGCGTCCCAGTAGTCGTATAGAGATCCGACCTTCAAAGGAAGATTCTCCCGTTTGGGACAGTCTAGATGAGATGAGGTGTGTTACACGCTGGCGAGGTTATTACGGTGGAATACGTATCATCCAAGCCTTGGTGATTAGGTTCACTGACTATTGTCTGGAGAAAGGGATCACACTTGCTGACCATAACTTTACTATTGAGTACGAGTCAAATATCCCTCAACGACTGGGTTTGGGTGGGTCGAGTGCTATCATCACCGCCACGTTACGAGTGTTAATGAAACATTTTGAGATCGACATTCCCTTGCCGATGCAGGCGAATTTGGTTCTTGAGACCGAAACTGAAGAGTTGGGAGTGACGGCAGGTTTGCAGGATCGTGTAGCTCAAGCGTATGAAGGTCTCGTTTTTATGGATTTTGACAAGAAGCGTATGGAGTCCGACGGGTATGGTAGATACGAAAAATTAGATCCTGGTTTGCTGCCAAATGTCTATGTGGCCTACCGTAGCAGCATGAGTGAAGGGACTGAGGTTTTTCACAACAACATTCGTGCACGCTATCAATCCGGTGAAACCGTCGTTGTCGAGGCGATGCAGGCCTGGGCGGAAATGGCTGAACAAGGACGCAAGGCTCTTGTTGATGGTGATATGGAACGCCTCACGTGTTTGATCAATGCGAACTTTGATTTACGCTCACGCATTTACCGGATCAGTCCAGGGAATGAGGAAATGATTCGTGTCGCACGTCAAGCGGGGGCTACAGCGAAATTTGCAGGATCGGGCGGTGCCATCGTTGGTACCTATAACGACGACAACCACTTGCAAGCATTGACTGCTGAACTTGCTGAGATCGGCGTGGTCGTAATCAAGCCTGTTGTACGGTGACTATCTCGGCAGATTTGGTAGCTTGGTCATCCATGCCTGATCACCAACACGTCACCGTCTTCAACAATGTACGTTTTACCTTCTAGTCGTAACTCGCCATGCTTACGAGCTTCTGCATAACTACCGTGCTCGACTAGTTTTTCCCAGTTGATAGCTTCAGCACGGATAAATTTTTTCTCAAAATCAGAATGGATTGCCCGAGCAGCTTTGACAGCCGTACTGTTCTTTGGAATGGTCCAAGCACGCACTTCCTTTTCACCTGCTGTCAGAAAAGACATTAGCCCCAAGAGAGAGTAGCTTGCCTGAATTAGACGATCGAGACCCGGTTCACTAAATCCATAGTCTGCGATGTATTCTTGGGCTTCAGAAGGTTCAAGTGCAGCGATCTCAGATTCAACACTGCCACAGATCGCGGTTACCTCCATATTTCGACGTTCTTTGATACGACGTCGACGATAGTCCTGTTCGGTGGCGTGGAGCGTGGTGGTTTGTGTCTCGCCCAGATTCAGGACCAACAACATGGGCTTTTCTGATAAGAACTGAAATCCACGGAGTCTCTTTGCTTCAGTATCATCAAGTTCCATTTCTCGCAAGGGGCGTTCGGATTCTAGAAACTCTTTTGCTTTCAAGAGGATATCTTGCTCAAACACGAGTTCGGAGTTCTTTATTCGACCCATGTCTTTCTTAACGCGTTCAAGTCGTTTTTCGATTACCGCTAAATCGTTGATTATCAATTCGAGATCGAGGTTTTCTTCGTCACGTTCTGGGTTGATTGAGCTTTCAGTGTGCATTACTGTGTCATTTTCAAATGCTCGCAAAACGTGGGCAAAAGCGTCGACAGATCGAAGACTGCCAACGTAACTGGGTTCAGCTAGGGACTCTCTTGAGGTTGGTGGCATATCCGCGTATTCAATGGCAGCATGAGTAACCTTGTCAGGCTCAAAAACCTCTGCCAATGCGTTGAGGCGCGTATCCGGTACCTTTGCGATCCCCACCTGGGCTTGAGTGCCACCTATGTGAGCTCGATGTACCGATCCAGTCAGAATGCTGAATAGAGAAGTCTTCCCAACCTGAGGCAAACCGAGAATAGCAGTTTTCATGATGACTTAGAAAAGATAAGCGCGCAGAACCAATCGTACCGGCAACTGGAATTCCTTTTCTTTACTCCCCCCAAATCATTGCTTTCATTAGAACAGTTTAAGTTTAGTGTCTTCTCTATTTTGAAGGAAAGCTCTATTCTAGGGCTGTGATGAGATACTTGAAGGAGTTCGATACAAGCGATACAGTAGCGCTCCAGAAACTACCGTCAAGAAACTCAAAGCCGAGGCCCAGCGTTGTCCCGGGGCAAAATTAAGGAAGATCCATAGGTTGGTTGTCACGTAGAGAGTTGGGAGGAAAGGGTATCCGAAACTGACCCAAGGTAATTTCTTCCAGTTCGGATATTTACGAAATTTGAAAAGTGCAAGGACCGACAGAGCTGAGAAAAGACTTAGAGTAAATCCTACGTAGTACACGAGGCTTTCAAAGGTCCCCGTAAGAATCAGAATCATGCAACAGGCTCCCTGATAGAGAACGGCTACCCATGGACTCTTCCAGCGTGGGTGGATCTTCGCTGCTCCTGAAAAGAAGGCACCTCGTTTTGCCATGGCGTAGTAAACACGTGGGCCGACCATACACATTGCATTCACCGTTGCCAGCAGCGATACTGCCATAGCTACACTAAAGAAACCGGACACCGTAGGGCCAAATAAAAAACTGGACGATTTTGCCCCAACACTTAGAACGTTCTTCAGTTGCTCTGGTGGTACTGCGTAGATGTACAGAATGTTCAGTGCAATAAAAATTATTGCTACGAAGATTGTTCCAGTGATCAATGCGATGGGCAGATTTTTTGCCGGATTGCGTATCTCTTCTGCGACATACACAGCTGCATTCCAACCACTATAGGCTGTGTAAACCCACACGAGACTGATCGCGAACTGCATCGTTATACCGGAGGATGTCGTTCGTTCTGCGACTCGATCAAAGTTAGTCCAATCGCCATCCCCAAAGCCAAACCCAAGTACCAGAAAAGCTAAGATCACTATTAATTTTGTTGTAGTCAAAAAGTTCTGCATCTTCGCGACCAAATCAACTGCAAGAAGATTTAGCAGGGTAAGCACAGCAACGATGCAACATGCTAATAGTTGTGCACCCTCCAAAGAAATATTGAGGATGCCCAGCGAAAACGAATGTGTTTGAGTGACTTCCAGCGCGGGGTAAAAATAACTCAGATAGGCCGAGATTGCTAATGCTGCGGTTGCAATTGGTGCTGAGAAACCGGCAAAAAAGCTTACCCAGCCATCAATGAATCCCCATGCAGGGCCCCATGCTTCGCTCAGGTATATGTATTCGCCACCTGATCTTTGGAAATTGACACCCAGCTCCGAATAACACAGAGCTCCAACAAGTGCCAATAGGGCCCCAACGATCCAAATACTGATGACGACGGTAGGTGAGCCTAGCTGCCCAATCAGAAACCCTGTGCTAGTAAAGATCCCCTGTCCCAGCGTGTTGGAAACCACCAATGCGCACGCACCGATGAGGCTGATCTGACGTACAAGTCCAGGCTCACGCATTAGCTCTGAGCATATCTGTTTTGCCACAGAGTTTCTATTTGACCAACATTTTTGTTTGTTTCTCTTTAGAGTCCTAGGCCTTTACTTTTCAGATGGATACGATAAAGTCCCGTCCGTGCTGTCATGTAAAGGGTCATGCCGTTGTTGCCTCCAAATGTGACATTGGCAGGTATCTCTTCGGGCTGAATGGTGCCAAGGTGTTTGCCTGCTGGAGTGAAAACCCAAACACCACCAGGCCCCGTCGCATAAATGTTGCCTTGAGAGTCAAGCGCTAAACCATCGGGCAAGCCGTCAGCTGTACTTGATGAGGCATCAAAAAAAACCGAGCCGTTTCCGAGGGTGCCATCTTCGTTCACTGCATAGGACATCCAAAGTTTCTTTTCCGGGTCGGAATTAGCAACATATAGCGTCTTTTCATTTGGTGATAACGCGATCCCGTTGGGTCGTGTTTGGTCACGGTTAAGCAGGACTAGCTCTCCATTCGAGCTTAAACGGAAGATGCCATTGAACTCGAGTTCTTTGGTAGGGTCGTCGTCCTGTTGCGCGAGGCCATAAGGCGGGTCTGTGAAATAGAGCGAACCATTTGAGTGAAAGATGGCGTCGTTTGGGCTGTTAAGTTTTTTCCCGTTGTACTTGTCGACAACGGTTGTGCGAGATGTGTCGCCGGAAGGATTTGGCATAGAAGAAATTCTTCGACCGCCGTGTTCACACAATACTAAATTGCCGTCTAGATCCAATAGCAAACCGTTCGAACCAACGAAGCGGCCCTCTTCGTAATTCCCTTCAAAGACTGGATTGAGGAAGGTACTTGTCTGTCCGCTCGGTGTCCACTTGTATATGGTGTTGGCCGGTATATCGCTGAATAGAAGAAAACCACCATTTTTATTGATCCAGACTGGTCCCTCGGTAAACTGAAACCCTCCTTGGAGTTTTTCAATCTTATAGTCCTCGGGGATGATCTCATTGATTGCTGGATCCACGCGAAGAATATTTCCCGTTCCATGATCGATTGGCTGATGTGTTGAGCACCCAATTGTCAAGACGAGACTAAAAAGAACAAACAATACTGCTATGGAAGATCTGTACATGGCCAACCCCCAGCAAGGATTTTACATCAATTCAAGTTCAACCGTGCGCTCTGCAAGATTAAGTTTTGTAATTTTGAAACTGCGGATTTGACCAAGTGCCACTTTTTCTGTTCGGCGATTCTCTCTGTTCTCGGACGAGGTCTCACCTTTCCATGCCGACTGTAGCATGGCACCTAGCGAGGAAACGTTTTCAGTCGACAGTTTCTCTACGGTTGGAGGAGTTTGATCTGTGTCATGTTCGACAAAACAAATGGCTTGGATGCTATCGCCCAACTCAACTACGACTCTTTTCGATGAGAGTTTTGCAACTCTACCCGTGACGATGTCGCCTAGTTTATGATCTGCAATAAATGCAGCTTTGTCTGTGTGATGCTTCACCGCTTTCATGTCAAGCTTCAAACGGCGTTTTTGAGTATCGATACCAGCAACAACAACTTGAACTTTTTGGCCTACTGTAACTACTTCACTTGGGTGATTAACATGTTGATCTTCAACCATGTCGGAAATATGTAGTAGGCCTTCAATACCTTCTTCGATTTCTATGAAAGCACCAAATGTGGCCAAGTTTTGGACAATTCCTTCGACCGCTGTGCCAGGGGCGAACCTCTTTGCTGCGTCTGCCCAAGGGTCACCCAAAGCTTGTTTCAATCCTAAACTTATGCGGTGATCGTCTGATTTGATCTCTAGTACTGTTACTTCGACAACATCGCCTAGACTGAGAAAATCTCTCGGGTGTCGTGCTCGTCGTGACCACGACATTTCTGAAACGTGTATTAACCCCTCAACACCTGGTTCCAGCTCGACAAAAGCTCCAAAGTCAGTCAACTTTTTGACAGTCCCTTTGATCTGTTCTCCTATTTCAATTTTCCCGTCTATTTCAGTCCACGGGTCGGGTGTTAATTGTTTTAGGCCAACCGAGATACGCTTGCCATCTTGTTCTATCTTGAGAATCTTCACGTCGAGTGAGTCACCAACAGTAAGGACTGAAGAGAGATCTTCAATCGCTTTCCAGGAGACGTCGCTGACATGCAGCAGGGCATCAACACCACCTAAGTCAATGAAAGCACCGAATTTTCGAATATCGCGTATTGTTCCTGAAGCTGTCATGCCCGGTTTCAGTGAAGCAACAAGTGCAAGACGTTTGGTGGTTTGCTCTTCCTCCAGCAGGACACGTCGATCGAGAATGATGTTTTCATTCTCGACATCGAGTTGAGTGATACGGCATTTAATTTCCTGACCTATAAGCTTTTCAAGATCTGCTGCTTCGCGTGCTCCACTTTTCGATTTTGGTAAAAATGCGCGTATGCCGACATCAACGGCCAATCCACCCTTTACCACCTCATTGACTGTGCCAGCTATGGCGATGCCCTTAGTGAAGGCATTTTCAAACTGTGTCCAATCTGTAGGACGCTCTGCGATGACGCGGGAGAGTTTCAGGTAGCCGTCAGAAGACCGCCCCGCAATACTTACCATCACTTCCTCACCGATCGCCAATTTAGCCTCAGTGCTGTCACCGATTGCATCTTCCTTGGAGAGGAAAGCTTCTGATTTCCGACCAATATCGACAAAAAAACCTTCGTTGTCAACACTGACAATAATTCCTGAGATCACTCCGCTGGAAGAATTTTTAACAGTGAGAGGACGTTTGCCAAGCTCTTTGAGAAGTTCATCAATATCCTGGCTCTCCGTACCGATGTCATCGTCACCTACACTAGGACTCGGGAGACCAGGCATCTGAGCTGGCTGTATCTCCTGGCGTGACTCGCCGGCAATTTTCTTTGTCAGGTTGCCAGCTATGCCTTCCGTCAAAATAGCTGGTCGATCAAGGTCAGACATATCGGGAAGCTAGGCAGGTTCTGCTTGGAGAGCGTGAAGGATCATTGTATCGTACGTATGCGGCTCATCCAATCACAGGTCTCTGGGTGTACGTAAGTGACTACAAGCCCAATCAAGGTTGCTAAGCCCTAAGGTGCTATACCCACTAACGACCCCCCACAGTATTCTCTCACATCAAGGCTGCCAATTTACGTCAACATACGTGCTTCATGTTTTCTAGGTGACTACGTGCGGTGAAATGCTTTGAGTATTGCCTTGATATTGTGTTCAAGCGCTACGGGTCGTCCGTGTGGGCAAGACATGGGGCACTCTGTCTTGCTCAGTTCGTCTAATAACCACTGTATTTTGGTCTTATCCAACGGAGTATTGACCTTGATCGCTGCGTGGCATGCGATAGTTGCGGCGAGGCGGCGCTGCAAGTCGCCGTATGACAATTCACGTAGTTCGCTTTCCGGTGTGTCAAGAATTTCTTCCATCAACTGCTCTACCTGTTGCGGTGACAGAATGGCGGGTGCGGACTTTACCACTATCGTGCGATTTCCAAAAGGTTCTACTTCAAATCCAATAGCATCAAAATCCTCTTGGATCTGAGAGAATTTAACTTCCTGGTCAGGTTTCAAACTCACAACTATCGGCAGCAGAAGTCGTTGCGATTCGATCGTTCCCTGTGAACGAGCTGCCAAAACTTTCTCGAATAAGATGCGTTCGTGGGCAACATGCTGGTCAATGATCCAAAGTCCCGTCGGCCCGGTTGCCACGATGAAACTATCGTGGATTTGCCCCAATGATCTTAGCTGTCCCAAATCAATCATCGAAGTAGTGGGTGTGTCGATGAGACGAGCTCGACTATGAGGTTTTTCCTCGACGATGTATCTTTCTGGTATCTCAGTATCGCGTTCGGCTGAGTCATTTGATGGTAACGGTGTTGCTACTTTGGTTGACCACTCCTCTGTTGTCGTTTTTTGGATTGTAAAGTCAATCGGCGATGCTGATGTGAAATCAAGATGTTTGGGAAAGGACTCTACATTTCTGTACCCGTCGGTTAGTGGGTTGTGTGGCTCAGTATCTGGCTGTGTATCAGTGCCAGAAATAGGAAATGTAGAGACTGGTTTTGATTCGATTAATTGATCGCGAATTGCATCACGCAAGAAATCGTGCACAAATCCGGGGTGCCTAAAGCGCACTTCCGTTTTTGCAGGGTGAACATTCACATCCACTTCATCGAATGGCATTTCAAGAAACAACAGCACGAAAGGAAAATTACCAGCAGGAATTAAATTGTGATAGGCCCGCAAAATAGCCCTTAGCAGTAAGCGGTCACGGATCAATCTTTTGTTTACAAAGATATACAACGAGTTACGGTTGAGTTTTTGTACTTGTGGTGTTGAAATAAAACCGCTGACTTTGAGCTCCCTGTGCTGGTTAGATACCCTCTGTTGTCCGACACCTCCTGTGGTCTGTGTTGCGGGCTCTGATGGAACGACAACCCCCAACGAACGTTGCCGCTGTGGAAGCTCCACTAATTTGCTAAGCGTATCAGCTCCAAAAACCTGATATACACGTTCTTTCAGGCTTTGAACCGGTGAAGCGTTCAGTAGTTGCCCTCGTTCATTTGTGAGTGAAAAAAACTTATCGAGGTGTGCCAAGCTATAGTGCATTGCCACAGAAGATATGTGACTCAACTCTGTTTTTTCTGAGCGCATGAACTTGCGTCGCGCCGGTGTGTTGTAGAAGAGGTTGCGAACGCTGATCGTTGTACCTGATGGCAGCGCAGCCTCCTCAACAGTTAGTATCTTGCCTCCGGCGATTTCGACCCTTGTCCCGGTGTTTTCGTTCGGGGATCGGGTTTCCATGATGAGCTGGGAGACACTAGCAATTGCCGGAAGGGCTTCTCCGCGAAAGCCCAGCGTTGTAATTGAAAGTAGGTCTCTAGCGTCTCTCAGTTTGCTTGTAGCGTGACGCTCGAATGCTAACATGGCGTCGTCGCGTCCCATGCCGGTACCGTTATCACTGACACGAATTAGTTGTTTGCCAGCCGACTTTAGTTCGATATGTAGACGAGTGCTTCCTGCATCTAGTGCGTTTTCGAGAAGTTCTTTAATTACCGATGCCGGTCGTTCAACTATCTCTCCGCCAGCGATTTTGTTGGCGATGGTGTCTGGAAGAATGCGAATTTGGCCCATGCGGAATACTGCTAGATAGTGAGGTCTAAGTAATCCAATGTATTGTACATCCGGCAAGACTCGGAATGATCTTAAAGAAAGGTAATTGGTATGTGACTTCGCTACTCTATAGTCTTCTAGTGTGTCCATTTCCCCCCCCATGAAAAGATGGAACTATCGCGATTGCGATACTGCTGCTGCGGAGGTTATCCAGGCAGAACTTAAAGTCAGCCGTCTTTTGGCTCTACTGTTAACTCAGCGAAATGTTCGAGACCCTGAACTTGCTGAGCGCTTTCTTAATCCCAAACTTGGCGATTTGCACGACCCTTATCTCATGTTGGGTATGCGTGCGGCTGTAGAGCGTATACGACAGGCCATAGCAAAAAAGGAAGGGATTCTTATTTATGGCGACTACGACGTCGATGGCACAAGCTCGATAGCTTTAATGCGGGCAGCTATTGAACTCGCCGGAGGCAGTGCCAGCTTCCATGTTCCACATCGCGTTCAAGATGGTTACGGTATGCGTGTCGAAGTAGTCGAACAGGCGGCACGAGAAAATGTGCGGCTCATTATCAGTGTGGATACGGGTATCCGTGAAAATGCGGTGGTCGAGCGAGCGACAGAACTAGGAATTGATTCAATCATTACTGACCATCATCTACCAGACGAGATTACACCTCCGGCGTTAGCCGTTCTCAACCCGAATCAGCCCGGTTGCTCATACCCCGACAAAAATCTGTGTGGTGTTGGTATAGCTTTCAAATTAGCTCATGCTCTCCTTTTGGAGTTGGGTTGGCCACAAGAGAAACTTACACGTGTTGTTGTCTCATTTCTGAAGCTAGTTGCGATCGGCACCATCGCTGATGTAGTGCCTTTGGTGGGAGAAAATCGTATCTTTGTCAAATTTGGTCTTGAGGGGTTACGTAATCCCCGCAACTTGGGTCTGAAGGCTCTTCTTGATGTAGCGGGATTTTCGTCTGCCAGCCCGCCGAGTGCAGGCTCGATAGCTTTTCGGGTAGCACCTCGTATTAATGCTGCCGGGCGCATGGATACAGCTCGAGAAGTGGTTGAACTATTCGCTACCGATGATCCTTTGCGTGCTTCTAATATTGCCGCGAAACTAGACAGGCTTAATGCCGAGCGACAGCGAACTGAAGAGATTGCCATACGTGAAATCCACGAACGCCTCAGAGATATTCCAACGCCTCCTCAACTTCCCGTAATCGTGGAGGTTGGTGAGGATTGGCATGCAGGTGTAATTGGAATAGTGGCAAGCCGGATTGCGGAGCGATTTCATCGTCCCGCCTTGGTTTTAACTTCAGAACGTGGAAAAGGTACTGCTACTGGATCGGCACGAAGTATCCCGAATTTTCATCTGCTCGAGGCGCTCGAGTCGGTTGCCGATCTTCTCCAACGTTTCGGTGGTCATCGTCAAGCAGCCGGTTGTACTTTGCCAATTGAACATATCCCAGAATTGCGCCGACGTCTCAACGAATATGCCCATCATCGACTTCAGAAGGAAGATTTTATTCCTACGCTTCAGTTAGATGTCGAACTTCCGTTTTCATCGATTCAGGAGGAGATAATGATTGAACTGCGAAGACTTGCCCCTCATGGGCTTGCTAATCCTTCACCACGTTTTTCTACTCCTAATCTTGACCTGATGGCAACGCCTCGTATTTTTAAGGAAAAACACCTTGAGTTACGCCTTTCCTCAGGGGCTGAATCCATAAATGCGGTTGGCTGGAGCATGGCTGAGCGTGGACGTGCCTTGAGTTGCCATGACCGCCTCGATGTTGCTTATTCGGTCGAGCGTGACACCTATGCTGGTGGTTGGCGGCTTGTGATAGAAGACTTCCATGCGGTAGAACTGTCGACTCCCAGTAAATTCTAAAACTACGAGCATCAATTATTTAGGGCAATAAACCAGTGATAATGATGAAGAACAGAGGAGTCAGTAAAGCGAAACACTTCACGCTCAGTTAAAAGGCTCTCTAGTTTTGTTTTTGTTGATGCGACTCTAGCGTGGCGATGGGGCCGTTTGACAGCAGCAGATCGAGAAACGGCGCCAGAAAAGAATGCTCTGAGAGTCCGTTGACTCATCGAATAGTAATGGTAACATTTGGTGTCTAACCTTTTTAGGGTTGTGTGCCGTGTCTGCGAAGTAAATATTATGCGCTGGAGCCAGCTTTTTATTCCCACCCTTCGAGATATTCCATCGGAGGCCGAAGCAGCCAGCCATCAGCTTCTATTACGAGCTGGGTACATCCGTCAACTTGCTGCTGGAATCTACAGCTATCTTTTTTTGGCTAAACGCTCGTTGTTAAAAATAGAGCGAATCATACGAGAGGAAATGGATTTGATTGGGGCTCAGGAATTTCATCTACCCGAACTGCACCCGGCAGAAGTGTGGCAAGAAAGTGGTCGTTGGAAGATGATGGGCAGCGACATGTTCAGGCTTCAGGACAGATGGGGCCGCGATTTATGTCTCGGCATGACTGAAGAAGAGGTGATGACAACAATTGCAAGAGGCGAATTGCGAAGCTACAAGCAGTTGCCGCAGCTTTGGTACCAGATTCAGACGAAGTTCCGTGATGAGCCACGTCCCAAGTCAGGACTTATGCGTGTGCGGCGATTCACGATGAAAGATTCTTATTCCTTCGATATAGATGAGAAAGGGTTGGAAGCCAGTTATCGGAAGCACTACAACGCTTACTGTCGCATCCTTTCTCGCAGTGGTCTCGATTACCTCTCTGTTGAGGCGCATTCAGGGGCGATGGGAGGTAAAAAATCTCATGAGTTTGTTCTACCATCGGATGCCGGTGAGGATGTCGTGGTAACTTGTGATGCCTGCGATTACTTAGCCAATCTTGAGAAGGCCGAATCAACGCCACAAGTGATTGAAAACGATGCTTCAACCAAGGCGAACCCTCTCGAAGAATTTGAAACGCCGGGACAAAAGACGATTGCAGAAGTCGCCGCTTTTGGTGGTCTCCCAGCATCTTCACATATCAAGAGCTTAGCCATGGTCATTTCCGAGGAAACGGAGAGTAAGGCCGTGCTCGTATTGTTGCGAGGTGATCATCAACTTAGTGAAGCCAAACTATCTGTCCTGGTTTCCTCTGAAACGGTACGGCCAGCTCATCCGGAAGAAATCCAGAAGTGGTTCGGGGCGGAGGTTGGCTATATCGGCCCCGTAGGCATTTCTCAGGTGGAAATTATTGCTGATAAAGCACTGGAGGGTCGATCTGGCCTCGTGGCGGGGGCGAACAAGAACGGATGGCATCTGCGAAATGTCACTCCAGAGCGAGATTTCAAGGCGCACTTCGAGGATTTGCGAGAGGTCGTAGCTGGTGATGGATGTCCTCATTGTGGTCAGCCATTGGCGCTCAAAAAATGCATAGAGGTTGGTCATATTTTCCAATTAGGCCGTAAATATTCAGAATCTATGGGATTGCGTGTTCTAGACGAAGATGGGAAAGAACGTGCACCTGTTATGGGTTCATACGGTATAGGTCTCGAGCGTATTTTAACCGGTGCCATCGAGCAAAACCACGACGAGGCTGGCATGATGTTACCGGCCGCAATTTCACCATTTGAGGTTGTTATTGTGCCTGTGAATTTCAAGAACGATGACCAACGTGAAGCTGCTGAGATGATTTACGAGAGATGCCTGAAATCAGGTCTCGATGTTTTGCTCGATGATCGCCCTGAACGAGCAGGAGTAAAATTCAAAGATGCTGAGCTGATCGGGATTCCTTACAGGGTCACGATTGGTAAAAAGGTTGCCGAAGGTTTGGTGGAACTTAGTGACCGCTCGACACGTCTATCAACCGATGTTACACTCGAGGAGGCTGTTGTTAGTATCCGGGAGAAAGTCCAGGCGGCCCCTCTTGCGGATTTTTAGGCTGGTTTCTCGGTTCGGTATCCTTTCCCCTGATAGTCGACTGGAAGCGCCTGATGCGTAAAAAGCGACCTTCCCACAATTTGGACAAAAAAGACCACATCTCTTTAGTAACTGGGAACATAGGATGTTCCGCTATGACGGATGTTCCTCTATGACTCCTTTTCGAAAAGCGATCGCCGTTATGCTACTGGTTGCTTTGTGTGCTGGCATCGCTACGGTTAGCCACTTCTATCTGAAATATTCAAAACTGATTGATGCCAAGCTGTCACAAGGGCCATTCAACAGAACCTCGAAGATCCTTGCTGCACCTCAGGTGATCTATATTGGTGACGAGGTTACGCCGCAGGAAATTGTTTCACTGCTTCGCAAGGCCGGTTATTCGGAATTGCGTACCAATCGCATCGGTTATTTCGTTGCTAAGGAAGATAGCTTAGAAATATACCCTGGTGGAATGTCCTATTTTCGCCAGGAACCGGTTGCTCTGTATTTTCACAGGAAAGCGGTCGAGCGGATCATTTCGCTCAGTGACAATAATCCCCAGACTGCCTATGAACTGGAACCCGAATTAATTACGAATCTGTTTGATCAGGAACGTTCGAAGAGACGGATTCTGACTCACAGTGAAATACCGCAGGTCCTTATCGATGCTGTCATCGCAATAGAAGACCACCGTTTTTTTGACCATTACGGGTTTGATCTGATTCGCATGGCGAAGGCGGCGTATGACGGTTTTATCGTCGAAGGTCGTCGACCTAGGGGCACATCTACTTTGACGCAGCAACTCGCGCGCGGATTTTTTCTAACGCCAGAGCAGACGTATGCTCGAAAACTGGCTGAGTTGATGATTGCACTGCAACTAGAGGCTAGGCTTAGTAAGGAGAAAATCCTTGAACATTACCTCAATCAAGTCAACCTAGGTCGTCGTGGTAGTTTTAATGTGCTCGGGATGGGGGAAGCAGCGCGGGTATATTTCGACAAAGATACACGCGAGCTGACGTTGGCAGAGGCAGCTTTGCTGGCTGGCTTGATTCAGAGACCTAGTTATCTGAATCCATATCGCCATCCGGAACGAGCCAAAAACAGACGCCGATCTGTATTGCAAGCAATGCTGCGTGATGATGTGATCACCGATGAACAATTCACCCAGGCCGATCAGGATGAAGTGCATTTGGCAGTGGGCAAGATAGAGTCCAGTGCAGCGCCTTATTTCGTTGATTTAGTAAACAACCAGCTGAAGGCTTGGTTTACTCCAGATGAGTTGATTACACAATCGTATTGGGTCTACACGACCCTCGATGTCGAGTTACAAGAAGCGGCGGTCGAAGCTGTTCGAACGGGCATGGCGATGGTTGATGAACGTGTTGCAAGACAGAAGCGTTTTCGTAATGTTTCTCCTCCAAAAGCTCAAGTAGCCTTGGTGGCTTTAGATCCCGCGACTGGTGAGGTCAAGGCCGTTGTGGGTGGGAGAAATTACGGACTGAGTCAGCTTAACCGCGTACTTGCAAGTAGACAACCTGGCTCAACTTTTAAACCCTTTGTTTACGCAGCGGCTGTGGATACTGCGATTCCGAGTGACCTTAGCGGTTTAAACGAAGATCATTCAATAGATAATGACGATGATCAAGCATCGCCTGTATCTTCAGGAGAAAACAATCACACCCTCGTGCCAAATGAGGGTTTTGTTCCCAGACAGGTGTTGACCCCAATCTCAACAGTTGATGATGTGCCAACCACCTTCTACTTCGATGACCAGTACTACGAGCCTTCGAATTTTGCGAACAAAATCTACGGTGAGGTAACTGTACGCCAGGCTCTTTACAAGTCGATGAATATCGCAACAGTGAAAGTAGCGGAGATGGTAGGTTTCGAACGTGTTGCAGAAATTGCACGCCGGGTTGGCCTTGGTGCGAAAGTGTTACCGACACCAGCCATATCTTTGGGAGCCTATGAGGCGACACCACTTGAAATTGCGGGGGCCTATACAGCCTTGGCCAATGCTGGTGAGATGATGATGCCGTACTTTGTTCGCACTGTACGTGACCGTGCTGGTTCACCACTAGTTCATAATCAACCACAAGGCGAGAAGGTTCTCGACCCTCGCGTTGCGTATATCGTCACCCATATGCTCCAAGATGTGATCCGACGGGGTACTGCTGTGCGTGTTAGGGCCATGGGATTTACCGAGCCATCTGCTGGTAAGACAGGCACTGATGATGACGGTTGGTTTGCTGGTTTTACTTCAAACTTACTATGCATTGTTTGGGTTGGTTTTGACGACAATACAGACCTCAAAGTAGAGGGCTCAAAATCGGCCTTACCTATCTGGGCCGAGTTCATGAAAAGGGCACACGAGTTGCGAGAGTATCGCAATCCCAAACCCTTTGAGCCAGCTCAAGGAGTCGTGACTCTGGACGTCGATCCGGTGACGCAGAGAATTGCAACCTATCAATGCCCGAAACGCAGTGCAGAGGTATTCATTGCAGGATCACAACCGATGCAGTATTGCCGTTTGCATGGAGGACGAGGCCAGCGTACACTTTTGGCGACAAATGTTGCTGGATGGGACAATGCATCCGTTCAAAAGACTAGCAGTTCTCCCGAAACCGAAGTAGTGCAGTCGACTGGTCGCCCAGAATCCCGTAGCTCGCTTCGAAGAAACAGAGCACTTTCAGGGAGTTCCAAGGAGCTGTCTCAGGAGACTTCTCCCCAAAAGAAGAAAGGCTTCTTCAGTCGTTTTCTAGATATTTTCCGTTAGACTTCTTCTGGGGTATGGTTGCCTCGTTGGCGATGGGTCAGCTCTTCATCGCATTAAGGAAATCCTCGTTGCTTTTGGTTTTCCCCATGCGGTCCAACAGTAGTTCAATAGATTCGTTCGTTCCTAATGGGCTGAGAACTTTTCGCAGTACCCAAACGCGGTTTAAGTCCTCTGCAGAGAGTAGAAGCTCTTCTTTTCGTGTTCCGCTCCGGTGGATATCAAAGGAAGGAAAGACACGTTTGTCGGCGAGTTTACGATCTAAGTGGATCTCCATATTGCCCGTACCTTTAAATTCTTCAAATATGACATCGTCCATACGGCTACCTGTGTCTATTAGTGCTGTTGCCATAATCGTCAGTGAGCCACCTTCTTCAATGTTGCGTGCCGCTCCGAAAAAACGCTTTGGTCGCTGCAGGGCATTAGAGTCTACACCACCCGAAAGCACCTTTCCAGACGAGGGGACGATCGTATTGTAAGCTCGTGCAAGTCGCGTAATAGAGTCCAATAAAATAACCACATCACGTTTGTGTTCGACTAATCGTTTGGCTTTCTCGATTACCATCTCTGCCACTTGTACGTGTCGAACGTATGGCTCGTCAAAAGTTGAGCTTACTACCTCCCCCTTGACGGAACGCTGCATATCTGTGACTTCTTCTGGTCGTTCGTCGATCAACAACACGATCAGATCCACATCCGGGTGATTTGTGGTGATTGAATTGGCAATCGATTGCAACAGCATGGTTTTCCCGGTTCTCGGTGGAGAAACGATTAGTCCACGCTGGCCTGTGCCAATCGGTGACATCAGGTCCATAACTCTGCCGCTGAGATTTTCTTTTGCTGTTTCCAGTTTTAGACGTTTGTCGGGATGCAACGGAGTTAGGTTGTCGAAGAAGATCTTTTTTTTGGACTGTTCGGGGGATTCAAAATTAACAGCTTCTACTTTGACAAGTGCGAAGTACTTCTCGCTGTCTTTAGGTGGACGGACTTGTCCGGATACTGTGTCTCCTGTACGCAGATCAAAACGACGGATTTGGGTTGAGGAGACATAGATGTCGTCTGGGCCAGGAAGATAGTTGTAATCAGGGGACCGCAAGAAGCCGAAGCCTTCTGGTAAGGTCTCCAGAACCCCTTCTCCAAAAATCAATCCCTCCTGTTCGGCTTGTGCTTGCAAAATGCGGAAAATTAATTCCTGTTTGCGTAAACCGCTAACACCGGGAATGCTTAAATCTCTAGCTACACTAGCTAGCTCTGTGATGTTGTTTTGTTTAAGTTCAGAAATCGTCATGAAAATAGCCTAGGCAGAGAGAAAACTCGAAACTTTTAAGGGGGAAACAGCCCGAAATCGACTATTCAAGACAAGATTACCTCAACTGAGTACATTGTGCAAGGTGTAGAGATGTAAACCTTTCATGGTGTTTATGAGATGGGTGTGATTAACATCACATCTCACGTGGGCTAATCCAGAAAGAGATGCGGGGTTCTTAAAGCACTACAAATTTTTCTGCTGCCTATGCTTTGGGGTGGCTACGGTCATAGGTTGCCATTAAGTCTTCGAGCGAGAGTTGTGTATATTTTTGTGTTGTGGAAAGACCAACATGTCCAAGAAGTTCTTGGATCACGCGTAGATCTGCACCATCACCCAATAAGTGGGTTGCGAAGGCATGTCTTAGTGCGTGTGGGTGAAGTGTCGGATCACCGCAGAATAGTGCGGAGTAGTGTTTGACCAACCTTTGTACACTGCGTGTGGTTAAACGCGTACCGTAGACGTTCAGAAATAAGGCATCACTTGTTGTGTCACGTTGTGAGTTCACTGTTGGGATACTGTTGCTACCTGAAGAAGTTTTTAATGTCGACAGGATCTTTTTCCGTAATTCAAAATATTTACTGAAAGCTCTCTCTGTTGCACCGCCAAAAGGAACCTGGCGTTCTTTGTGGCCCTTGCCACGGACGACTATCCAGCGTTCATGGTGGTCAAAATCTTGAAGGTTCAGGCCTACTAACTCTCCTACACGCAAGCCGCAACCGTAGAGTAGTTCGAAGATTAACCTATCACGAGCAGCAATAAATGGTGCCAACGCTTTTGATTTTCCGCCCTTGTTTTTTTTATTCGATTCCTGGAGTGCCGTCTTACTGTCTACAGAGTCAACTAAAAAATTGGTCTGTTCGGCCGTCATAACAGATGGGATCGTTTTCGGTATCTTGGGTGTTCTGAGAAGGGCGGTGGGGTCACTGTCTACTATTCCTTCGTTTGCCAGAAAACGAAAAAAAGACCTTAGAGTGGCAAGTTTTCTAGCTACCGAGCGATTTGTATTGCCTTGTCTATAACAGTCGGCCATGAACTCACGGATTTGAATCGGTTCGAACTTCGAAGGTGCAGGTGGTAGTTCACCCGGGGGTGAAAAATAAGCCACAAAGCCTTTCAGGTCTGAGGAGTAGCTGCGCACCGTGTTAAGGGAAAGGTTACTCCGTTGGAGGTAATCCAGGAATCTAGCTATCGCCTGCTCGAGAGTGCTGAGCTCATTAACCATGGCTTAGTTTTAGCAAATGGTCTAATCAAGAGAAAGTCAAACGGTGTTGTTGTCTTGTGGTTGAATGCTACTACTCTACAACCTGAAACACAATCTCTCAATTGGGGTCACGAGGGATCTTAATTGTATCCAAATTGGTTAAGTGAGACTGGGCAGCCAAGTTACTAATTCGGGTACGAGAACGCAAGCTGCAACAACTGCCAGCATTACTGCGAGATAAGACCAAATCACTCTAAAGGTTCTGTGTAGGGGTATTTTTGCTATGCCACAATTAAGACATAGTAGTAGTGACACTGGTGGGCTAACCGTCCCGATTAACGCTGTCATTACCAACACCACCCCTAGGTGTACGGGGTCTATACCGACTGTCATTCCAGTTTCGTAAAGCGGGCTAGCCAACATAATTAGCAGCGGTGTGGTGTCGATTACCATACCCAAAATAAAGACGAAAACGGTAATCATCAGCAGGACCCCAAAGGGATTTTCTGTGACCCAAGAAATCGCCTCGATCATCCGGTTGGCAAACAGGTTTCGAACCAAGATTTCGCTAAATACTTTCGAGACTGCAATCACAGCCCAGATTGTTACCGTTGTGTGGGCTGTTCGCCGAATGCATGAGATTACATCGGTTAACGACAGTTCTCGATAGACGAAACCAGAGAGCAATAATGCAGCCAAGCAGGCTAAGATTCCTGCTTCTGTGGGAGTAACGACGCCTCCTACCAAGCCGACCACGACGACCAAAGGGATGAATAGTGCCGGTAAGGCTATCCAAGCCGCACGCGCAACCTCTACAAGCTTAGCTGGCCGTGTACGGCTTGCTGGATAACCGCGCTCGAGCACCCAGTAATGGGTCACTCCCATCAATGAAAGGCCCAGTAGTAATCCTGGTACCGCACCGCCTAAAAAAAGCTTAGAAACCGAGGTTTCCGTCAGAAAAGCATAGAGAATCATCAAAATGCTAGGTGGAATAATCGGCCCGCAACATGATGACGTAGCTGTCACGACCACGCTGACATCATCGTCGTAACCCTCCTTGGTCATGGCCGGAATCATAACGCCGCCTATCGCTGCGCTATCAGCAGTGCAGGACGCTTGGATGCCCGAAAAGACCATACTTGCCAGAATGTTAACTTGTGCCAATCCTCCGCGTAGATGTCCGATAGCTAAGCGTGAAACATCGATGATGCGGTGGATCAGCCCACCTGTGGAGAGTAACTCTGCGGCTAACAAAAAGAAGGGGATTGCTACCAGAACGAAAGAGTCTACGCCGGCAAACATACGAGATGGCAACAAGGCTGTGCTTTGTCCCTGAGCCAGCAGAACAACCGTTGACGAAACACCCAAACTGTACACTAGCGGCACACGGAGAACGACTAGTCCCAGCATGATCACAAAAAGAACCAGGATAGTCATCATGAGGATTCAATTACAGAAGCTAGGAGCGCAATATGCTCGAGATCAGACGTAGACGTTCGATGGCGACGAGAATAAAGCCAGCCGGGATGACTAGATAAATCACCCCCATCGGCAACCATGCAAATGAATTAGTCGCATATAGCATGGTGGTAGGAATAAAACGTACAGAAGCTAGCAAGACCACAATCGAAAACATTAGGGCCAGCGAGTGGGTCAAAACGTCAAGCCGCTTGCGTCCGCGATTGCTCAGTCGCTCGTGCAAGAAATCTACTTGAAAGTGAGCGCCTTCGCGATCAGCGACATGCCACAACAGGAATAGGATCCAAATGAAAGCAAAACGACTGAATTCTTCCACCCACATCAATGGGCTAGCAAGTGTCGTGTAACGCAAGAATATATTCAGAGCCTGTAATAGCAGTACAATCGAAAATAATGAGATAGCTATCCAGTTCGCGAAAGTTTTTGTCGCTTGAGAGTACCAAGTCATCAGAAAGAACGATTATGGCAAATGTGAACTACCTCTTGCGGTTTTACTATGGTCTGTGGGAGTCGTTTTTTGATAAACATTGCTAACACTTTTCGAGAGCATGAGATTTTGCTAACAGGGGCCAATGGCTTTCTAGGTAAAGTTATTTTTGGGTTGCTGGTAGATCGGTATCCTGACTTCAAGCATCTACATGTCCTGATACGCCCAAGAGAAGACAGTTCACCGCAAGAGCGTTTTGAACGCGAGATGCTTGTGGCGGAGCCACTTGCAGAACTTGTAAAACGTTTTGGTGTGTCGCGACTTGTTGACAAGACGACTGTTTGGGGAGGCGATGCGGCAGATCCGCACTGTGGCTTTGAAGAGTCGGACCTTGTATCTCTACAGGGACGAATAGGGCTTGTGTTGAATTGTGCAGGCTTAGTGGATTTTTTTGCGCCACTTGACCAAGCACTACGCGCCAATGTCTATAGTGTCCAACGTGTTGCTGCATTGGCTCAGAGGTTAGATGCAAAGTTGTTGCATGTTTCAACCTGCTATGTAGCAGGTTGTGCCGATGGATTAGTAGAGGAAACAGAGCCAATCCTCGGTTTTTATCCTCGGCGGCAAGGCTCTGATGATGGGCGATTTGACCATGTCCAGGAATTGTCGGAGTGTCGTAGAGGTGTGGAAGAAATTCTGCAGTCTAAGCACAGTGATGATGAGCTTGAAAGTCGAGTACGGACAAAAGATCAGCTTATTGCTTCAGGACGTCATCGTGCCGACAAGTGGGGGTGGGTCAACACCTACACGTATACGAAGAGTATGGGTGAGCAGGTGTTAGCTGATATCCCTGATCTAGATTTCACCATTGTTCGGCCAGCAATCGTGGAAAGCGCTTTGCGGTTTCCTTTTGCGGGATGGGTTGAAGGTGGAAGAACGGCAGCACCACTAGTATTGATGGCGCTCGGCGGCCTAAAGGATTGGCCTGTGCGTCGAGATATTCCACTCGAAGTTGTTCCAGTGGACCAAGTCGCAGCTGCAACACTGGTGGCGGGAGCCTTGCTGCTTAATGGTGAACACGAATCGGTTTATCAATTGGCTACGGCTGACATCAATCCTCTGTGGTTGGGCGAATTGGTTGAGTTGTTGGTTGATGAAGCAGAACACCTTACAAAAAATGGTGGTTCGGCCGCGCGATGGCTTGACCCACTACCTCGGCTACGTTTTTTGGATAAGGAGCAAGCCCATTTCCGGAAACGACAGTTTGAACGAAAGTTGCGCAGAATTGACGGTTTAGTGGCTTCCATTCAACGTAGATTGGGCCGCTACGGTAGGTCCCCGAGATCAACTCTAACCGCATGGCGTACGTCGCTGCGCACACTTGAGTTACAGCTTGGTTTTCGCGAACAGGTTTTGCAACAGTATTTGCCCTTCATTTATGATCACCGGTATATTTTCGAGGCGCGAAGAATCAGCGAAGGGTACAAGAAAATTTCCACGGCTGACAGGGAACTCTTGTGCTGGTCACCGGAAAAGATTAATTGGGATTCCTATTGGAGAAACAATCAGATCAAAGGTATCAGGAAGTGGGTGGAGCCCGAGGCAGTACGAGAATGGAATTTTCGGATTTAGCAATTATGGTTCGAATAGGAGTAAATACCTCCTGGCCTAGAGGCTTTGACTCGGGCTAGATATTTTCGACTTTAGATCAGAGATGACAAAGTTAATCAAGCCAGACGATGCACGTTCTGGGCGTATGCTTGAAATCGTACGAGACTTGCTGCGAGAACTCGATTCGCCGCAGGTGGCTGAACGTGCATCTTTAGATTCTTCTTTCAACCGGGATCTTGGTTTAGGAAGTCTTGAACGTATCGAATTGTTAGTTCGCGTCGAACGCGCATTCGAGGGTCGTTTGGCCGACGAGGTTGTCCAACAGGCTGATACTCCTGGTCAGTGGCTGCATGCACTCGATAGCACAATGGATGGTCCTGTACTTGAGAAGACTGCACGATATCCTATCGTTCAACCCGGAGCTGCTCCTTCGCTATCTTCGTCGCCCGAGTCGCTTCTAGATGTTCTGCATGAACGTGCTGAAATCGATCCGGATCGCGTTCAGATGCATTTAATGGATGGAGATCATGGTCAAGATATCTCGTATGGTCAATTGTTGGAACGCTCGCGTGAGGTAGCAGCAGGTCTTATTTCGTTAGGGCTTAAGCCCAATGAAACAGTGGCGATTATGCTACCCACAAGCGAAGAGTTCTTTTACGCGTTTTGGGGGACTATCCTGGCTGGAGGT
>CEUS01078950.1_pt1 | contig 57405 bp, 48 predicted proteins | sample 427031 | NCBI WGS metagenome assembly CEUS01 (sample SAMEA2622837, study PRJEB7988) | marine metagenome | biome: marine biome (ENVO:00000447); feature: marine epipelagic mixed layer (ENVO:xxxxxxxxx); material: "saline water (ENVO:00002010), including plankton (ENVO:xxxxxxxx)" | depth 140 m
ATTTTGGGCCCAACTGCCAATTAAGTACCGTGCTACTCCACCGAGCGCACTTCCGGCTGCTACCGTGGCGATTACACCCACCTTGGCTCCGGCGCAGTAGAGATTAGCTGATGCGATTGGGTCAGTTGGATACCCACTTCCAGACAGTGCGGTCTCCGACGGAAGCACCCCAGATGGTGCCGTCATCCGCCACTGATATCCCTTCTGGATGGCTCGTCGCTCCGTGGGGGTTCGGGTCTGGTATGAAAACCCTGACCACGCCATCCGTCACGCTGCCGATACGAATGCCACGGTGCCATCCAGGGTTATACCCGTACTGCCCTTCGGCTGCTCTCGACTCGGAGTCAACAACGTACAGGACGTCGTTGAGGATCCGAACGCCGCTAGGTCTACCAAACTGAGCCCACTCGTCGATGAATTCGCCATCAGGCGAAAAGATCTGTAGCCGGTTATTGGACCTGTCACCCACATATACACGACCCTGGGAATCGAGCGCGATCGAGTGTGGGCAATCGAGTTCGCCAGGGCCATCACCCCTCATACCCCACGCAGTGATAAACTGACCATTCCCATCAAAGCGAACGATTCTGGCGTTGGATTCCTGAGAGATATGACCATCTGCGACGTAGATGTCCCCGTTAGGGGCGATTGCTAGATCCGACGGTTCATTGAGCAGGGTTTCCGTCTCGCCGCGAACGCCGGGCTGGCCGATTGTCATCAAGACTTCGCCTTCAGGGCTGAACTTGAAAATCTGGCTGCCCTTTCCTGGAGCGACTCCTGCATCCACGATCCAGATGTTGTCGTCATCATCAACCACAACTCCGTGCGGGAAGACAAACATCCCCGCGCCGAAACTCTCGAGCAAATGTCCATTCGGATCAAACTTGAGGATCGGATCCACATCAGAATCGATACAGCTGTTAGCTCCGCAGCGTTCGAAAAGCCAGATATTTCCGTCGGAGTCGACGTCTACCGCGTTCGAAGAGCCCATCACCCGCCCGTCGGGCATCTGCACCACATCCGAGATCGTTTGGTAGGGATTCGGAAGTGGATCGCGACGTGTGTTCTGCTGGGCGTCTAGCGCTCCACCGATCGGTGGAGCAAGCATGGCCGCAGCAATTGTCAGCAGGCTTAGCCGTGATCTCATAAACCCCGCTCCCTGTTCGCATTAATCGTTCACTGGTTTCGTGATTCTCTATTACTATCGACTTTTTAGGAAACTAACCCGTTATGGTTGAGCAGCCTCCTTCATGTCCCTCTTTAGTGAGCGATAGTGGCGTTGACAGCGTCTGTCAGGCAAGGAGGCTTAATCAGCTCTTTCTCACTGAGTCAAAACCTCTGCGACCACTCCATAGGGCCCTGTCTTGTGCGTCCTTCCAAGAAAGAACGTCTCGCCTAATCGGAGATCCTCGCTCTCGATAAAATCAGCAAGCACGCGTTCGAAGTCTTTCTCAAGGGGAAGACCAAAGCGCAAGCCCTCGTTCGTGTATTCTAGCAGATACTCTACCAGACGTTGGGCACGTCTACCTACTAGCTTGATAAATTTTTCAGCGTAGATATCCAGCACGAGTGTGCTTCCAGGTGCGGCACGCTCCGTTACGGCACGAAGGGTGGTCCGCACGGTTTCCTCTTCGAGATAGAGTGTGACGCCCTCCATGAGGAAGAGCGTCTTCCGATTTGGCTCCCAGCCTGCTTCTGAGAGCTTATCAAACGCATTCTCACATTCGAAATCCACCGGTATAAAGGTCACGTGGCTTGAGTCTATGCCGGCCTTAGTCAGGGTGTCTGTCTTCAGTTGCTGTGTCCCGGCCCGATCCAGTTCGAAGCACTTCATACGGTGCTTCTCAGAGTAGAGGTAGGCCCGTGAGTCATAGCCGGCACCCATGAGGACGAATTGCTCCATATCGGGCGCAGCCCTATTGAGAATCTGGTCGATGTAGAGAGTTCGGGCTGGGACCAGGTCGAGCAGAGTCTCACTGCCTTTTTGGGGCACAAGCGGATATAGTGCGAGCGTTCCGCTGATCTTGTACTTCACCCATAACGGAATTAGAAAAAAGCTGAGCCCGAACACGGAGGTGTTTGGGGTCACTTCGGCCAGCCGTGTTGAGGGGATGTCCTTTCGCATACCGAATACGTGCATAATCCAGCGGCCATTGAGTACTTCGATGCCAGTTTGTGAAGCGTCCAAACGTTTCGATACGAAAATTTGCTTATACGCCACCACCACGAATCCCACGACGGCTAGTGGCATGAGCGCGATCTGCAATGGGACGAAGATTACCCAGGAAAGGAAGTTCAATATAAAGACTTCTTAAAAGTTCGAGAGCCGCTTTCTGCTACACGTCCCCTTCTTGAACGGCATCGTCACTAACTGTGACCTTCTGCATGGACACTTCTTCGACTGGCCTGTCCCCTGGCCCGGTCTGCACCTGTCCGATGGCCTGCACGACCTCCAAGCCTTCCGTCACTTTGCCGAAGATTGCGTGCTTTCCATCAAGCCATGGTGTTGCTGCCAAGGTGATAAAGAACTGTGAGCCGCCTGTATTGGGGCCCGCGTTCGCCATTGAAAAGATGCCCGGTTCTGCGTGGGTGAGGCCTTCTCCGAATTCATCATCGATTGTGTGTCCGGGGCCCCCACGACCCGTACCTGTCGGGTCACCGCCCTGGATCATGAAACCCTCGATGACGCGGTGAAAAATGATGCCGTCGTAATAGCCGTTCTTTGCTAACTCGATAAAGTTTTCTGCTGTGTTTGGTGCGAGATCTGCGAAAAGTTCAGCTGTGATCCTTCCGAGATTTGTATCGATCGTGATAGTGGGGTTTGCCATTTGTTGCTCGAATGTGGGAGTCGCAGGGACGCCAAGCTCGTCTATTTGGGCTAATAGCGTCAATCCGGAAGGGTATCACTCGGCTAGTGGGAGTCACTATCCAGTACGATGCTACGTTGGCACGAAGGGCAAACAAACCAAATTCGGTCGCGCACGTACGACACGTCTCTGCGTGGCCGAACAGCCCGTTGGTCCATTGTAATTGCGCACGCCGGACAGGCGAGTCGCCTCTTCGCACTGAATGCTTCTGCGAGAGCTTTTTCCTGTTTAGGGGTGAATGCTTTGGGGATCAATGGTGCAGACATGGCTAGGGTGTTTGCCCAGGGCGTCGGGTGAGATTAAGGTACGCGCCGACACAACTCGAAAAAGGAAGCGCAACGGCCTGTGGCCAAAGACGCGATCGAGATCGAAGGTACAGTTTCTGAGGTCTTACCCAACGCAACCTTCAGGGTGAAGCTCGAGAACGACCACGAAGTGCTGGCATATCTGTCGGGGAAGATGCGGCAGAACTATATCCGTGTACTAGAAGGTGACCGCGTTAAAGTTGAGATGTCGCCGTACGATTTGACGCGCGGCCGTGTAACGTACCGCTACAAGTAACTTCGTTCGTCGGTGGAAATCCAGTTACTGTGAGGTCGTTCCCAGGCCTGGGTGAACATCTAATGAGCTGGTAGACGGAGTAAGTCACTCAGCGTGCCAAGCACCTACCTTATCTGGTTAGTGAGCCGTACCCAGCCGTTGCCGATTTTTTGGAGGGAAGCTCTCGAATCTAGTAGGTAGTTCATGAGCTATTTGAAGCCTCCGACAAAGCTGAACAAGAGTAGCTCGAAAAATGCTCACAGTGTCTATATTGCGAAAATCGTTATGAGACGTGGCTTTTATAGCTACGTGCAAGATTGATCTCAGGGGCTTCTGAGTGGAGCTAGATCTACTAGGAAGCCAGAAAACAAGCGGGTTTTTGAGCATTTTTTCCCTTGACGCCCTAGACCGGGTCATATACCGTTGATCATTACGTGACTTGTAGCGCCTAGAAACACTTGTTTTACGGGGCTTTTCGAGGGTTTGGGGGCTCTTCGGAGACCGCTCACCAGGCCTCGCACAAGGGGCGGCTTTGTCCGACCTCACACATCATCCAGCTTTAGGAGTTGCCAGATGAACAAGTCCGATCTCGTGGACGCCCTTGCCAGTGGTGCCGGAATGACTAAGGCCGATGCGTCACGGGCAGTGGATGCACTGTTCTCGCCGGACGGTGGCATTATCGCTAGCGCTCTAAAGGGTGGCGCGCGCGTGCAGATCACCGGTTTCGGCACCTTCGAAGCGAAGGACCGTAAAGCCCGTATGGGGCGGAACCCACGCACGGGCCAGGCGATTTACATTGCGGCCACCAAGACCCCCGGTTTCCGCGCTGGTAAGGGTCTTAAGGGGGCTATTCAGTAGCACCTCGTAAATAGATCGGACGGGGTACAGGCTGAGAACTGTTCCCCGCTGGGAAGTTTGGCCTAGCTACCTTCCCTGAGCCGTGAAAGGGGGGCGTGTCGCCAGGAGCGACCGCCCCCTTTTGTTATTGGGGGTCTTGAACCCTTGGCTTGCCCTTTCGTGGCCGGTCAAAATCGGCACGTACTGCGCGGCCACGGATAGATGTTCCGTTGAGAGCCTTAATCACCTTGTGGGCAACTGTGTCATGAACCTCGACTACAGAGTGACTTTCCCGGATGTCGATCTTTCCGACTGAGCTGCCCTCCACTCCAGACTCGCCGATAATTGCGCCTAACATGTCACCCGGGGTGAGCCCATCTCTCTCACCTACACTGAGAAAGAGTTTCGCCCAGACGGGGGTCATAATCGGCTCATAGTTGCTTTGCCGGGTAGCCGGTGATTCTGGTTTAGTTTGAGGAGAACGCTGACGAAATAGGGCGAGCGCGGCAGACGCCACTTCCGTTGGATCGTAACGCTCAAAGAGTGGTTCGAGAACGGAGAGGTAAGCTTCGTTATCGACCTCCTTAATTGCAGACTCTATTGAGTCTCTGAGCTGCTGGAGCGAGTTGGGTGTTGCGGCGGGTGGTGGGAAGGGCACAGTCTCATAACCTGTCGTCTTACCAATGCTCTTAAGGTGTGCAAGCTCACGTGGTCTCACGATAACAACACCGTCTGGACTAATGCCGTGACGACGATCTAATGCATCAGGATCCACCGGGACGTCGCAGCTGACCACGAAAACCCCATCGATCCCGTCAGCTGAGGTTCTGGCCGTGAGGGCATCGATGCCGAGCCATATGGGGACTGAAGTATCTCCCGGAGCCCCGGCTGTGTAACCATGAAGTGTCAAGTAGTCCCCCAAATCAGCTGCTCGATCCTCACTCCTACAGAAGAGGAGCAAGTGCCTGATTGTTTGATCGGCGAGCATCTCTGCAGCTATTGCTAGCGCAGCCTCTTCTTTTTGTGCTGAAGACACCCGAAAACGCACCTGCCCCCGGTTGGGAGCTGGAGCTGAGTCTGCGGAAGGGATTTTCACTGCGCGACGGAAGTGCCGGCTGATGAAGTCGCTAACGCTCGCTGAAGTAGGTAGTGAGCTTATGACTCGTTGGGCTTCGGCAGGGATGAAGTCCATCACCTGCTCGACTTGATCTAGAGTTCCTAACCGCTCCAGCACTTGGGCTTGGTCCAATACGAACGATTTCACTGAGGAGAGATTTAGGTTTCCCTCGGCGACTTCTTTAAGTACAGCCTCAGGAGTGCCTAAAATGATCCGAGCATGGTGAAGGAGGCTCCATGGAGAGCCGAGGGCTGCGACAGAATGCCCACTGACCATGGAAAGACGAGCAATGGACTCTCCTAAGCGGTCAGCGGCTTCAGGAGTAGCAGTGAGCACGAGTGCTCCCACAGTGTCACCTTCCGGGTCAAGCCGCTCAAGGATCGGTACGGCCCAGGACACCATCAGCCCGCTGCCCGGTGCTGCTGCTATCGCAAGGTTATTGCCCTTGCTTAAAATGGGGATGACTGTTTCCTGAAGCTGGGTGGGTTGTTCAATCCCCTCTGAAGCAAGGGCCTCAGTCAGCTCCGGCGCGACGTTAAGTTCTTCGAAAGTTTCCACAAGCTTGCTAGGACGGCTCGCCAGAGCCAGGTCCCCCCATATCGCCAGGCTCATACGGGAGCCGATTCAAGAAGCGCTGGACTTCGTAGTCTATCCGTGATGTGCGAAGTCCGTCGGTATTCGCCACGACGCTAGTGTAGGGGCCATGACGATGCGCGGTGATAGTTACTGAACCTTCCTCGCCACCGTAGGATGTGCTGTGTGACGAAGTCTCGGATCGTGTGAGCCCAATAAACTCCAGTAATACTTCGTCAGCGCACTCCAGCACCTCGCCTGGGGAAAGAGCAGTTTTTCTTTGATAGCCGGCCATGTTCAACTCATTTAAGTCAATAAAGCAAATGCCCGTGTCACGGGCTGCCGAGTAAAGTGCTGAGGTCCCTGTCGTTGTGGAACCCCTGAATATGCTGATTTCCCGGAGTCACAATGGTTGGCACCTCAGCAATTTGCTTGCTTTCTGCTTCCGTGCGTGCCAAAACGACTGCCTTCGCGAACCGATCCACATCTAAAACGGCCTTGGTTTCAGTAGGATCGAGGCCCCAAGTTTGGGCCATCGTAACCAGCTCGTCGATACGTCCGATATCCACTCCCTGCAAAAAATACGCCTTGAATATAGAGCTACGAGCTTCGGTACCCACCCCATTTTCTGAAGCCCAAAGGTAAAGCTCATGAGCCTTGCGGCTCCACGGGATCAGTGGCGGCGGGTCGAGTGTCAAATCAATGTCAGCAGCGAGTTTTCCGGCTGTAACTATACGGGGAGACCATGTCGGATCCTCCCACGTGGTGACCGAAAGAGGTGGGGGGCGCAATTCGAATCCAATCCGCTCGAAATTCCAGGATAACCTACTTTCAACCTTTCGAACCTCAACTTCCATGAGGTACGAGATGGGGTCGACAAAGTCGAAATACAATTGGGGTGGTTGCTTGCTCATTAGTCGATCAAGGTGTCCACTGACACGCTGAGTTGCCAGCCCGCTCTTCGGCTTCCTAGCAGAGGCTGCAAACGCCATATTTTGGACTGTGCGTAACTAAGGAGAGGTTCAATGCAGTTCAGTCAGAATATCAGCAAGCTTAAGCCATCGGCGACTATGGCCGTGAGTTCTCTAGCGAAGCGCTTGGCGAGTGAGGGTAGAGATATTCTAAACCTAAGCGCCGGGGAGCCCGATTTTGACACCCCTGAATTCATTAGGAATGCGGGAATCGAAGGGATACAGGGTGGGGGCACTCGCTACACTCCTCCAGCCGGCATGCCAGACCTACGAAAGGCAATCGCCGCCTCTCTCGCGGAGAGCACGGGCAGGCACACTGACTGGGAGGGTGTGGTAGTGACCGCTGGGGCTAAGCAGGCACTCTTCAATGCAGCCTTCACTCTATTTGGACCGGGCGATGAGGTCCTTATCGTGGAGCCCTACTGGACGACCTATCCTGCTCAGGTAGAACTCGCGCGCGCGGAGCCGGTTGTTGTAAGAGGTGAAGAGGCCACAGACTTCAAAATTAACCCGAGTGACCTGGAGGCGGTGACGAACGACCGGACACGGGGCCTCATACTTAACACTCCATCTAATCCTACAGGCGCTGTGTATTCGATGTCCGAGCTCCAGGCAATTGCAGAGTGGGCGCGCGACCGGGACGTCTGTCTAGTGAGTGATGAAATTTACCGGTCTATCTACTACGGAGACGAAGGAAAGACAGCTCCAGGCATACTTGATCTTCCAGAATCGAGTCTCGGTCCATATGTGCTCATCGACGGGGCCTCCAAGTGCTGGGCAATGACTGGCTGGCGCATTGGCTTTTCATATGCAGATCCTGATCTGTCAAAGAAATTCACGGCTCTCCAAAGTCAGATTACATCTAACCCGGCAACACCTTCTCAGCTGGCAGCTTTGGAAGCGTTCTCTGATATCGAAGCATCAAAGTCCGCTGTAGACCATATGAACACTGCATTCCGGAGGCGCCGGAATCTCGTGACTACACAGATTGAGAATCTTCTTCCTGGGGTTCCTTACGTTCAACCAGAGGGTGCTTTTTACCTTTATTTTCGGGTGGACGGGTTCTTCAATCATGAGGTGCAGAACGCAACGCAGTGGTGCTCGCATATCTTGGAGGATCAAGGTGTGGCTCTGGTGCCCGGAGCTGCGTTTGGCAATGACAATTGGGTCCGTATGAGCTTCGCTTCATCGGACGAGGTGTTAGAAGATGCTTTTGCCCGGCTTGCGGCCGGGGCAGGAGCTGGGTCTGCGACCTAGTAGCCTAGTTCGGCCAAGATTCGCTTTGCCGCCTCTATTGATCGGGCCTCATAGGAGGATCCGAATAGGTTGACGTGAACTAAAAGGTAGTAGAGTTGATAGAGGTCTCTTCGGAAGGCTGAGTAGGCATTGGAGATTCCATGCCTCTCTTTATACGCATCGTAGAAGTCAGGGCCAAATCCTCCAAAAAGCTCAGACATCGCTAGATCGACCTCACCGTGACCATAGTATACAGCGGGGTCGATCAGGGTGGGTTCGCCTGAATCGCTTGTGAACCAATTGCCGCCCCACAGATCCCCATGCAGAAGGTCAGCTTTCTTTATGTCCTGAAGAGCTTTAGGTGTGACTTCCAAGACCCGGTCGAATAGAGCACTGCCAAGGCGGCCCCGTGAACGTGCCATTTCCAGCTGTGTTCCGATCCGTTGGTCGCGCCAGAAATGACCCCAATGGCCCTTCCTTCCATTGTCTTGAGGAAGTGAACCGATCCAGTTGTCCCGGTGCCATCCAAATCCTTTCTCCGAGTCGTGCGAATGAATTGCGACGAGTCCGTGCCCAAGTTGGGCGTCAGTTTCCCGAGAGGCTGAGCCTCGGGACACATGTTCTAGGAGGAGCCAAGATTCTCCCGAGCTGTGGTCATGCCAATCAATAGGTTCTGGAACTCGTAGAGCGTCTGCGCGACGGAGAGCTCTTAGCCCGTCAGCTTCGGCTTCAAACATCCCAGGCGGCCCAGAGAGATTCCATTTAAGGAAAAGAGTAGCACCTGTGTCGGTCTGAATACGTGATCCATTATTGATGCAGCCTCCACCCACCGGAGTTGCTTCTGTTATGCAGGTGCCCATACCCGCCTCTGTCAGTGCCCTTGATACGCTTCGGGTGATCTGGCCCCCCGGTAGGGTCGTCAGGTCAGAAGTCCTGCCAAAAGGGCCTCGCACGATTGGCTTACGATCTTGAAGACCTTTTCAAAGCCACTAGCGCCCCCATAGTAGGGATCAGGGACCTCGTCCCCCGTATGCTCCGAATCGAATTCACGAAGCAAGTGGATTTGAACGTCTGTTCTGCTTGATTCTGCCATTTTTTCCAAATTACGGACGTTTTCAAGGTCCATAGCTATGACATAATCAAAGTGATCTAAGTCTTCAGGGGTTACCTGACGCGCTCGACTTGGGAGAGTAATCCCATGTGCCCCTGCGACTGCTATTGCCCGCGTGTCTGGGCGTTCGCCCACGTGCCAAGACCCTGTCCCGGCAGAGTCGATCTCAAACTCGTCTGAGACGCCAGCTTCTTCGACGAGATGCTGGAAGACTCCCTCGGCTAGAGGGGACCGACAAATGTTACCAAGGCAAACGAAGAGAACCCCAGTCGTGTCGGAGTTAGATTTTTTAGTGTCCATGGAGAAGTGACGAATTCCGGTGGCGCGGCAACTTGTCCGCCACCTACACCTCTGGCAAGTAAGCTAGTTACCTTTCTCATAGCCAACCTAGGCACATTAGTAAGACAGGCCTCCCACCTAAAGACGAACACGAGTGGACCCCGCAGGATTCAACGAGTTGGGCATCTCTGAGCTGAGCCTTGCCGCAATCGAGGCTCTAGGTTGGGAGACCCCGACTCCTATTCAGGCCAAAGCAATTCCTTCGGGACTTGAGGGTGTTGATGTCGTAGGAATCGCACAGACTGGCACCGGGAAGACAGCTGCATTCATGATTCCTGCGCTTGAGCGGATCCGCTCACGTAAAGGTTTACAGGTTTTGGTACTTTGCCCAACAAGAGAGCTGGCACAACAAGTGTCAGATGATACTCAAGGTCTTGCTAAGGGGACTGAGATTCGTGCAGAGGCGATTTTTGGTGGAGTTGGCTATGGTCCACAGATTGAGGCGCTAGAGCAGGGATTTGAAGTGATTGTTGCAACTCCCGGCCGTTTTATAGATCACATGCAGTCAAAGCGGGTAGACCTTAGCGGCGTTGGGTACCTAGTTCTCGATGAGGCGGACCGGATGCTCGACATGGGTTTTCGTCCTCAGATTGAGCAGGTCCTGAAGGGGATGCCCCGTGAACGGCAAACCATGCTGTTCAGCGCAACCATGCCCCACGGAGTGCACGACCTCGCGCTGAGAATCACCCAGGAGGCTATTTGGATAGAGGCTACACCTCCAGGGACTACCGCTGAGGGGATCGAAGAGGTGTTCTACTCTGTGAAGCCAGACAAGAAGCCCGACTTACTGCTGGAACTCGTGTCTGCACCAGACTGGGACCAGGTACTCGTATTCACGCGGACAAAGGCCGGAGCCGACATGCTTGAATCACGGCTACAGCGGGAGGGGGTTGCAACAGACGTGATGCATTCGAATCGCCACATGAAGCAGCGGACGCGCGCGCTCGACCGCTTTGCAACGGGCAAGGTACGTGTACTAGTCGCTACGGATGTAGCCCAGAGGGGCCTAGATGTGGAAGGCATCAGTCATGTGGTGAACTACGATGTGCCGCTCGATCCAGAAGACTATGTGCACCGGATCGGACGCACAGGGCGGGCTGGAGCTAAGGGGACTGCAGTGACCTTTGTTACTGCGGCTGATCTCGGAGCTATGAAAAGCCTGGAGCATCGTTTGGGTCGCACTATTGAGCGACTACATCTTCCGGATTTTGACTATGCAGGGGCCCCTCAATCCGAGGGCGGAACTACTGCTTCCCGAGGAAAGAAAGCTCGTTCACCTCATGGGATCGGTTCACGGTCCGCAAGTGACCTCTCTCCGGAGGAACTTGAGGCACTGCTTGATCCAGGTCCTTGAGCAGAGGGGCTTGTGACAATCTTCCGTAGGTATGGCAAAATGTACCAGAGCGTTGATGTTAATTTTGACGCGCTTGCCTTAAACGAAGTTGGTTTCAGGCGTAACCGCGAGGAATCGCTACCCCTTGAAGTCTTTGATGAAGGCTTCCGAAAGATCAAGTGTCACGAACTAGTTGCTGAAGCAGAAGGCGACGTCCAAAGTGAGACTGAGCAGCGACTACTCGAGCAGCTGAAGGTGCAGGTTCACCAGTTGTCAGTGGATTTAGGGGAGTCGGATGTGCTAGTCGTAGAGAACGAGCAAGGACACGATTGGCCGAAGACCAAGCAGAAAACGTCAAATGTGATCGTTAACGGCGAGAATCGCCTACATTTTCACTACTCCATCGACCCCCCGCTTCGTATCTCCATGTTCAGGCGGCTTGACTGAGTGCGCCTTGTCCGCGGATTGTCGCATTCTTGCTTTGACTAGGTTTTGCGGTTTGGCCGATGTCGCTTCAATTTTCCAGTGAAATTTCAGCAGGAGCTGACGAATGTCTGTTCGAAATGTTGACACGTTGGATGCCGAGGTTGTAAGCGCGGGTACTGGTACAACGCGTCAAATACTCATAGGTGCGGACGAGGGACCCAACTTTGCCATGCGGCGTTTCATTATGGAGCCTGGGGGTGGAATGCCGATGCATACCAATGAGGTCGAGCATGAGCAGTACGTGCTCCGAGGAAGCGCTCGGGTCCGTATTGGGGATGAGGAGCACAACGTGAAGGAAGGCGACGTTGTCTTTATTCCTGGGGGTGTCCCACACAGTTACGAGGCCGACCAGGGTGAAGAGCCATTCGAGTTTTTATGTGTCGTACCCAACAGTCCTGACCAGATTAAACTGGTGGATTGCTGAGAAACTCGGCTTGGGAGCGTTAACTTTACTGTGGTTCTGTAGTTAGATACCGAAGTTAAGGTTCGCTCCAGGCTTCAACTCACAGAGCAAGAGCTAGCGCAACCAGTTCAGAAGCCTGGCCGCCCGAAGAGACCGCGACCAGAATATATTGTCGGCCGTCGTGCATGTAGGTCATAGGCAGGCCGACCTGCGAACCAGGAAGGTCAATTCTCGCTATTTCTTCTCCGGTCGCCTTATTCACGGCGTGCAGGAGGGGGTCTCCCCGACCACCTTCGCCATGAAACACTAAGGTTCGTGTGACGAGCACACCGGAACGCGTTGGTTTCCCTGTCCGAGGAATGAGCGAGGGATCAATGTCGAGGCGTTGTGCGACGTAGTCAGGTGTGTCCCCATTTGCGATGGTCCAAGCGTGCTCACCAGTCGATAAATCCAGAGCTGTGATACGACCCCATGGTGGTTTCACAATGGAGATCCCAGGAGCGATAGAAGCTCTACCACCACCAGCGAAGTAGCGCATGTCAGACCGGTCACCACCGGGTACTAGAGAAAGGACCGAAGGATTGGTAGCGGAGCCTATGTAGATCATTCCCGTTTCGGGGTCGATTGCACCTGACTCCCAGTTCGCTCCGCCAGTGGAACTCGGAAGGGATAGAGTTCCCTGAGTGCCGTCGGGTGCGTCCCTTAGAGATGGGGGGGTATAGATGGGTCCCATACGGTACTGACTAGCAGCCTCCAACGCGGCTGCCTTGATCTCCGGAGTAAGGTCGATCAGGTCGTCTTCACTGAACCCCTGGCGATCAAATGGCGGTGGTTTAGTCGGGAATGGTTGGGTAGGTGAGTACCACTCACCGGGCACATCTCCGACTGGTACGGGTCGTTCTTCAATAGGCCAGATCGGTTCGCCTGTTATGCGGTCGAAAACATATACCCAGCCTTGCTTACTGATTTGGGCTACGATCTTCCTCTCCTGGCCATCGATCGGAATATCAGCGAGGAGAGGAGCAGAAGGATTATCCCAGTCCCAGATATCGTGGTGAATTGTTTGGAAGTGCCAGACGACTTCGCCTGTCCTGGAATCGAGGCAGACGACACTGGTGGAGTAGAGATTATTTCCTGGCCGGTGACCACCGTAGTAATCGCCTGTTGCTGCCTCGGTAGGGAGATATAGGTAGCCTGTTTCTGGATCGTATGAGATCGCCCCCCACACCGAGGCATTACCGGTGTACGCCCAAGATTCTTCTAGCCAGGTCTCATGCCCAGGCTCTCCTGGTTCTGGAATTGTGTGGAAAGTCCAGAGCAAGTTGCCCGTGCGGGTATCGAAGCCTCGCACATCACCTGGGGTGTTAACCATCGAAGGCGGCCGCATACCGATGTGGTGAGCCGACCCGACAACAACGACATCTCCGACTACGGTAGCTGGCGAACTGGCTCCAATCGACCCGATGAGCGGGATGCCCTCTCGGGACCGATGATTTTCATTCAGATCAAGGACGCCGTCGCTTCCAAAGACCGGGACCGGATAGCCAGTGTGGGCGTTAAGCGCAACCAGTTGATATCCTGGGGTCACAACAAAAATGCGGTCGTCACCCGCCCCATCACTCCAGTAGGCGACACCTCGACCTGAGTTGACGCGAGGAGCGTTCTCGATACGCATCCCCTCGTCGATTGTCCACGTCCAAAGGGTTTCGCCAGTTGTGGGATCAATCGCGACTACAGCTCTCCTCATACCGACGGTGGCGTATAGTACTCCGTCGATCATGAGCGGAGTGGTTTGGTTCTGGGCGAAAGGGTTAGGACCAAAGTTTCGGCCACTCCAACGCCAGGCGACCTCAAGGTTGCCTACGTTAGTGGCATTGATCTGACTCAGTGCGGAGTAACGCGTGTGGCCCGCGTCTCCGCCGTACACTCTCCACTCACCTTCAGTGGCTCCGGACTGGCTATGAACCTGAAGTGGAAGTGCCATGGTACTAGCCAACACCACTGGTCCAGCCCAGATCGAGAAGAGTCGTCGCATCATACCCCACCATCCGCTTGAGAATCTGATCGACCGCTGCGACAACCTGGTCGGGAGTGTGGTGATTCGCTAGGGACCCTGGGGGTTTACCGTCTCATGGGTGGTTAGATAATCTAGAGCTTCTATAGCACTATACGTTAATAGGCTAGCCAGCCGTTTGTTTTCAAGTCGAAACCACCGCTTCTTGGTCGTAATTACGATCGTGACAGTCATTGGGCTCTTAGGTCCGCGCCCCAGTGTCGAGTCAGAGTGGGTTGAGCCCAGCCTGGGTCCTGACCTTGATGCATATATCGCTGCAAGTGAACGGAATGTGCCCTCTCTGCGCCCTGGGGATTCGAAGGCGGTTGTCTGGCGAGATCCAGGTGCTCGAGAGAGAACGGAGGTCTCAATTGTGTATTTACACGGTTTCTCCGCGGACCGGCATGAGGTAGAGCCTCTCATCACGGACTTGGCGCATGACCTGCAGGCGAACATTTATTTTGCGCGGCTACGGGGTCACGGTCGAGATGGAGCCGCGATGTTAGAGCCTTCAGCTGCGGACTGGCTGGCTGATACAGCAGAGGCTATTGCTATTGGTGGTAGGATTGGAGAAAAAGTTGTCCTTGTTGCAACCTCCACCGGCGGCACACTCGCATTGTGGGCGGCAGCGCAGGAACAGGCGCGCGGTCGTCTCTCAGCTTTGGTGCTTATCTCACCGAACTTGGGGCTTCGAGATAGGTTGGCTCCTTTACTCCTCTGGCCATGGGGTGGTGCGCTTGCCCGGCTTGTTCTAGGTCCTGAGCGCTGCTTCGAGCCGAGGAATGCGGATCAGGCAACCCACTGGACTACGTGCTACCCGCCGGGCGCGCTACTTCCGATGATGGCCCTCGTTGAGCACGTTAAGATGATAGACCTTCAGGTTATCGAAGTCCCCACCCTAGTGATTTACTCGCGAGAGGATAAAATCGTCGATCCCATGGAGACTGAGCGTATAATTCCCACCCTGCGCCCCGGTCTTGTAAGCACCTATCTGGTCGAAGATTCTGGAGACCCTGAGAATCATGTGCTTGCGGGTGATGCCGTATCGGCGGGCACGACGGACCAGGTGCGAGCGCACATTCTGGACACACTGGAGTCCCGACTGCGCTAGAAGAATTGCTGGCGGTATACGAATTGGGCCTAAACACCACATCCCTTACTGGGCGAGCGTCACTACCCGCGTCTGTGTGAACTGACGATGTCCATCTTTTGATTTATGGAAACCGAAGCCACTCTCTCTTGCGCCTACCCACGGCGTACCACTGGCTCCGCCTACACCACGGTTGATACCAATCATCCCCGCCGTTAGGCGTCTGGCTACTGACGCAGTCGCTTCTTCGTCGCCACCAAAGACGACAGCCCCGAGGCCGAAGGCTGTGTCATTAGCCATTTCAACTGCCTCATCGACCGAAGCAACCCGAGTCACGCACGCCACTGGGCCGAATGTTTCCGCCCGAGCAATTTCCATGTCTCCTGTGACATCTGCGAGCACCGTGGGGGTCACAAAGTTATCGTGGTGGCCCTTTCCTCCAGCCAGTACAGTCGCACCCTCGGCTACGGCGGCCTCTACCTGACCCAGCACGTGGTCGCGCTGCGTAGCGTTCACCATCGGGCCGACGTCAGCACCTTCGATCCCGCTTCCAACGGTCATTACGGATGCCAACTCAGCCAGAGTCTGTTCGAATTCTTCAGCGACAGAATCAAGCACAAAGATGCGTTCTGTCGAAACGCAGACCTGACCAGCGTTTCTGAACGAGTTCGAGGCTGCAAACTGTGCAGCCTTATCTAGGTTTGCGTCCTCGAGAACGATCATTGGATCTTTTCCTCCGAGTTCTAGCACCACCCGAGTGAGTGTCCCGCTGGCTTCACGCAGAATGTGCTTACCGACAGCCCGTGAACCAGTAAAGGCGATCATGTCCACGCCCGATGCAACGACCGCCTTTCCCTGGTCATCCGCGCCGTGTGCGACGATCAGCACATCTTCGGGCAGCACCTCATTCAGCACGTCTGCGTAGGCCTGTCCACATAAAGGCGTCTCTTCGGACGGCTTGAAGACCACCGTATTACCTGCAGCTAGTGCTGGCATGAGCATCCAGCTTGGCATCGACATTGGAAAGTTCCAGGGTGTGATTGCACCGACCACTCCGAGTGGATCGTGGTACACGGTTGAGCGCACACCCCTATCCTCGATTACGTCGGGCTGCAGAGCTTCGACGATTTCATCCAATTCTCGGTCGAGACCAACTCCGAGGAACTTAGCTTCGAAAAGGGCCTCCTTAATCGGCTTACCCATTTCGTTCGTGATCAGTTCTCCATGCTCCTGCATTCGTTCATCAAAAATGACCTCTGACTTCTTTAGCATTGCCGCTCGTTCTTCCAACCCAAGTGCGTTCCAGTGCGACTGGGCTGCTCGGGCGCGACTAATAATATCCGGGATCTCAACGAGGGGCGTGACCCGTACTTCTCCGACAATTTCTTGGTTAGCAGGGTTGAACGACTTTAGGATCCCCATGACGTTCTCGCTTGATCAGGGCCGACTGGGTCGATCGCATATTACGCCAAGATGTTGAGACTGTGGCATACACAGCAAGCGAAGGGGCCTGAGCGGTCGTCTAGGTTGCCAGTCACGAACCGGGTCTAATTGAAACGAACCAGCTGTTTTTGGGTCGCTCCACTCGATTCGGAATTTCACCAGCATTTGTTCTTATTGGATACCTGGCCTATTGCGGCTCTCGGTTTTGGAGTGGCGTGTTATGGGCCAGCACCGAAATACTCTACGAGCACTAGGTATAGGATGCTCGCTATCGCCACGATTACTGCCATCTTGATCAACCTCTTTAGAATGGCAAAGAGCAAAATGGCTACCAGTAACAGAATCGGTATCAGAAAGATCGGGTTTGCCAGCAGCCACTGGACGATGCCGGTCATCAGCGCCTCTCGCGTGGGGAGCGTATCAACACTCAATTGAAGAAAGGTCTTGTTGGAATGTCCACTACTTTTTCAGGAGTCCTCAGTTAGTGATGATGACTGCCGAATCCGGCCCGACACGAGATAACACATTTTTTGGTCATCCCCGCGGTCTCGCTACGCTTTTCTTCACAGAGATGTGGGAAAGGTTCTCTTACTACGGGATGCGGGCCCTTCTGATCCTCTTCATGGTTACTGCGACAGATGCAGCGAACCCTGGGTTAGAACTCGATGTTGCTACCGCAGGTGCAATCTACGGTCTGTACACCAGCCTTGTGTATATCCTAGCCCTTCCTGGAGGTTGGGTCGCGGATAACCTATGGGGTCAGCAAAAGGCTATCTGGGTTGGAGGTTGGATTATCGCCCTGGGTCATTTCACAATGGCGATCCCGACAACGTCTGCCTTCTTCTTGGGCATGGTATTCATCATCTGTGGAACGGGGCTTCTCAAGCCGAATGTCAGCACGGTTGTGGGCGATCTGTACCCGGAGGGCGGTGCTCGCCGGGACGCTGGATTTTCAATCTTCTATATGGGGATCAATATCGGGGCTTTTTTTGGACCACTAGTTACCGGGGCGCTCGGCGAAGGTGGCAACTGGCATTGGGGCTTCGGAGCAGCGGGGGTAGGGATGGTTCTGGGTCTGATCCAGTACAAGATCGGTGCTGAGCACCTTGGAGAAGCTGGCAAGCTCAAGACAGATGACAGTCCGGTCGAGCTTGCGGCCAAGTCCCGTCGTTTTTTTGGAAGCTTTTTCGCGATCGTCGCAGTGCTATTTGTGTTTGGGTTGCTCGTATCCATGGATGTGATTCCATTATCTCTTGCACAAATCGCGACTATGCTGGGTTATGGGGTCCTTGGGATTGTAGGGCTCTACTTTGTGTATCTCTGGACGGCCGGCCAGCACACGGTAGAAGAGAACAAGAGGATGGGAGTCATTTTTTGGCTCTTTCTGTTGATTGCGATCTTTTGGTCTGGCTTCGAGCAGGCGGGTTCCTCCTTAAATCTCTTCGCCCGTGACTTGACGGATCGTATGATTTTTGGCTGGGAAGTACCTGCTTCCTGGCTCCAGTCAGTGAACCCGATATTCATCATCATTGGTGCGCCGATCTTCGGTTCGCTTTGGGTTGCGCTCGAGCGACGGAACTCGGATCCGTCGATTCCCATGAAGGCGGGCTTAGGGCTCGTTGGACTTTGCGCTGGTTTCTTGGTGATTGCATGGGGAGCCGCGAATGCCTCAGTAGACAATGTGGTATCCCCTGCGTGGTTGGTTGTGACGTATTTCCTTCATACCACTGGGGAGCTTTGCATCTCGCCAATAGGTTTGTCCGCAATCACAAAGCTTTCACCTGAGAAGCGGGTCGGTCAGATGATGGGTATCTGGTTCGTGGGAGCCGCGCTCGGCAACCTTTTTGCCGGCCTGGTTGCTGGCCAACTGGAAACCATGATTCCAGCTGACCTTTTCAGAACGGTTGCAATGATTACCGGAGGCGCGGGCATTGTAGCAATCGGCCTCGCGCCACAAGTGAAGAAATTAACCATGGGAGCACGTTGAGTTGAGTTCTTTGGCCAGAGAGTTTAGGCGCGATTATCAGAACCAACTGATCGTGTCATGCGAGTGGTTCACCGCACCTCGGGCAGTATAAAGCCTTAGGGTCGTTTTCCTTGTGCATGCATGACTTACAAGTGCGGCTGGTGTTTGCGGAAACTCTGACTTGCGAAGTCAGTTCAGCAGTAACAATACCCGTTGGTACCGCAATAATACCGTAGCCCATGATCATGATGATCGAAGCGAGTGCCTGACCTATCGGAGTCAGTGGGACAACATCTCCGTAACCGACTGTGGTTAAGGTCACAATCGCCCAGTAAACACCTACGGGGATACTAGTAAATCCCGCCACAGGCCCCTCGATGATATACATCACAGATCCGACTACGACTACGATTGATAGCACGGAAACAAGAAAGACAGACACCTTGTATCGAGAGGCACGGAGCGCGGCACCCAACACGCCAGCTTCGCCTACGTATCGTGTTAGCTTGAGGATTCGGAAGATGCGGAGGATTCGGAGTACTCTGATAACTGCCAGAAACTGACTCCCGGGCAAAAACAAACTGATGTAGGTGGGAATCACTGAGAGCAGGTCGATGATGCCGAAGAAACTGAAGGCGTATGCTCTGGGCCGACGCACGGACCAGAGGCGAAGGACATATTCGATCGTGAAGATGAGTGTAAAAAACCATTCTATGAGTCCCAGCAGGGGACCATAGTTGTCATTCAAGTCTGCAACTGAGTCGATCATCACCACGCTGACACTCGCCAGGATTGCCAGGAGCAGCCCGATGTCAAACCACTTCGCCCACCCTGAGTCATGGTCGAAGATGATGTGGTGGACTAGGGCGCGACGTGATCCGGGCAGGCCAACTGGGCCAAGAGGGGCCATTGTGTCAGAGCCTATGAGTCACAAGGGGAGGATGGAACTGTTCGTAAAAGCTAGTTAGTTGCGCTTCACTTTTACATTGATCGGCACGTGAGTTCTGGCTTATGCATGAGGGGAGCTTAACCGCTATAAAGCACGATAAGTTTGTTCGGAAACATTGGTATACAGCACCTGGGTTTGCTTCAAACGGAAGACTCCTGGTTTCTGTGTTACAAGCCGAAGTGTCTGCAAAAAATGGAAGTAATGCGGCTTAGCCATTTTGCTTGTGAATATTTTTAATACCGGCAACCGTATGGGTTGGGGTAATTCTTCAAAGGATGATTTCTGGGCGGCTAACTTAGTTGAATTGCCCGGTACTCCAGGATGGGGGAGGAGCGATATAATCCTGAAGCCTTCGACGCGGGTTCGAAGTAGACGATGGTGGGCAGTTACAGGATTTTGGACGTTCGTCTTGCTTCAGTTGGTCCCAATGCAACTGGATGCGCAAGACGCGACGATTCAAGGTCAGGTGCGAGACGTTGAAGGTGCAGCGGTCTACGGGGCCACAGTGACCCTTCTTCTTGACGAGAGCGTTACTGCGGGAACGGAGACTGATCGGCTCGGCCTATTCCGTCTCTACTCCGTCCCATCAGCCACTTACACGGTTCGTGTCGTGGCTTTGGGCTACGCAGAGCAGATTGAAGAGATTGTGCTCGGGCCTAGTGAGACGTTGGATCTCGAGATAGAGATGGAAAGGAGTGCGCTAGAACTCCAGGGACTTTCCGTTGAGGCTATCGCGAGTCGTCAACGGGCTCGCTTCGAAGAACTTGGTGGAGTCACGGTTCGCGAGTTGAATCTAGCCGAACTCAGAGCCATTCCAGGATTAGCGGAGGCGGATCCGGTTCGTGCTGTAGAAGTTCTGCCGGGTGTTGTATCCACTTCTGATTTCTCCGCTGGGTTCCATGTCCGGGGAGGATCACAGGACCAGAACCTTATTCTCCTCGACGGTGTCCCTGTGTTTAGTCCGTTCCACCTTGGCGGTCTTTTCTCTGTTTTCAACGTAGATATGCTCGACCGTGTAGAACTACAGTCCGGGGGGTTTCCTGCCGAGCACGGTGGACGAGTCTCGTCTGTCCTCGAGATCGAATCTAGTCCGGGCGACTCTGATTTCGGTGCAGATGTTGGTCTTTCGCTTCTAGCGACGCGCGCTGCAGTCGACGGTCGGATTCCGACTGGTGCCGCAAATGCATTGGGCCTCAGTAGCTTGCGCTATCGGGGGTCCGCTCGACGGTCCTATTTCGATGTCCTACTGAAACCGGCTTTCGAATTTCCATACCACCTTGAAGACTTCCAGACCTTTTTTGAAGGTTGGACACATTCTGGCGATCGGATCACGCTGACAGCGTATTCAGGTCAAGATGTTCTTGCACTGACGAACTTAGATGACGGTTTTCCGCTTCTACTCGACTGGGATTGGGGAAATGATCTAGTCGGCCTTCGGTGGACTCATCCGAGGTCTGGGGGAGGCTCTCTCGATGTGCGGGCCAACTATAGCCGATATGGAACTGGCCTTTCCTTCCCGGACTTCAACGACACTGAATTCAGTAGTCGAATTCAGCAAGGGCAGTTTCGAGTAGATTTAGATACTAGACCGACGGAGCATCTGTCACTACAACTCGGTTCGAGCGTCGAGCGTCTGTCTTACCTGAACCGCTTTGCAACGGGCGGGACAGAGTTTCTAGATACTGATGGAATCGGAGTGCTTCTCGGGACATACGCGCAGACTCGCTGGGCGGTGCCCTCTGAGTGGCTCATAGAACTTGGTGTAAGGTTTGACGCATGGGGTCCTGATCCGGGTTCTTGGGCAGGCGAGCCTGCGCCCCGATTAGCGATCAAGCGTTTCTTTGCAGGTGGTAACGCCGCTATTAAGGGGGCAGTCGGGCGTTATACCCAGTTTGTCCATTCAATCAGAGACGAAGAGCTACCACTAGGGCTTGATGTTTGGACGCTCGCTGGGGAAACCACGCCGTACATCATTTCCGATCAAGTACAGATGGGACTTGAGGGCTATCTGGGGGCAGACTGGTTCTGGTCTTTAGAGGGGTACGTCCGCTCATTTGATGGTGTTGTCGGACTTAATACAGCGGATGATCCTAATGATGAGGGCGACGATCTTTTGGTCGGTGACGGATTCTCGCGCGGTGCCGATTTACTTATCCGGAAAGAGACAGGTGACGTAAGGGGTTGGGTTGCGGCCTCCTTGCTCAAGGCCGAGCGCACATTCCCTGACCCTCTCTTCCCACTGCAGCAGAACCAAGAATTCACATATCCCCCGATCTTCGATCGTAGGTTGGATCTGGATTTTGTCCTTAGCTATCCGCTCCCATGGGGATGGGAAGGAGGGCTGCGATTCAATCTTGGTACCGGCGTGCCGTACACGCGTGCGGTGGGGTCCTACACGTTCTATAGGCCACACTTCGTGCAGGACAGAACACTTTGGTGGAACGGAGGTGGAAGTCCTGAATATGGTGGAGCTTATGCAGTTGCTTTGGCTGATCGCAACAGCTCCCGGTTCCCCGCGTACCATCGGCTCGACTTCAGCATGAGAAGGAGCTTCGAAAAGTCATGGGGCACACTCACCCCTTTTCTCAACGTCCTGAACATCTACAATCAGCGCAATCCGCTCTTCTACTTCTATGAGTACGAACAAGAGCCACCTGTAAGGTCTGGAATATCGATGTTTCCGGTGCTACCTACTTTTGGGCTAGAGGTAGCCTTCTGATGAGCCAGGCGCTGAAGCGATTCTTGTTTCTTTGTATTCTGACGACTACTGGCTGTGAACTTACTGAAGTCACGGTTGTCGATGTTGAAGATCTCGTCGTTGCTGAAGTTTACGTGGTCGTTGCTGAAGATCTTAACAACAACCAGGTCAAAGCTTTCTTACATGGTACGGGAGCAGGTGGGGTGCCGAGCGGACGCACTTTTGAAAATGCGGTGGTGACTGTGACTCGTTCTGATGGCCTTGTTCTGGACTTCACTCAAGGAACCACAGCTGATTGTATCAAGACAAGGCCAAGGGGTGCTCAGGGCACCTGCTTCCTTGGAAATTCCGCACTTACACCGCATCTCGGATCTGGAGATGAGCTTGAGGTCAGTATTGTTTTAGGAAACGGTGGCACACTTTATGGCGCCACTACGGTCCCCGGTGACTTTCAATTAAACGGTGTCAGTGCGAGTTGTAGGAGCGAGCCTAATACGCTGTTACCACTCAGCTGGTCTAGGTCGCAGGGGGCGTGGGCCTACATCAATGAGACCGTTATCAGCGGACTGAGTTATGCTCTCGCACCGGAAGGCATTGATGCGGATGAGGAACCTCTCTATCTGCTTGGACTTTCGATTTCTGCTGCAGATACGACAGTCGTCTTCCCAAGCGAGTTTGGCATCTTCCAGCGCGGTGATCTGAGCAATGAACTGACAGTTCGGTTACAGGCCGGTCTTCCAGCTGGGACCGATGCACAAGTGTCCATTGGGGCAGCTGACCGCAACTTGGTGAACTGGTTAAGGGGGGGGAACTTCAATCCTTCCGGTGGGGTGCGTGTTTCTAGCCTAACAGGGGACGGATTAGGCGTACTAGGAGCGACGCTTGTCAGGGAGTTTGAGGTGATTAGCGCCGGTCAAGGAAGCATCCCGCTCTGCCCTTCAGTGTGATGCTCTAATGCCCTGCCGTAGCTAGCTTCTTAACCCTCATCAGGAACCACGTATATCTGTTGGGCAAGTTCGTCTTCAACTTCAACAGATCTGGACCTGTCATCAGCGTTCTGCAACTTGAGCTGCACCGACCCTGTCACTGTCTGTGCAGCCGCGACTATGACATGGGCGCCGGGAACGAGCCCTTCAGCCGCCATTGATCGGAGATCAGCTGAGTCTTCGTCCCGAACTGCTCGAATCCGCAGATGCTTCCCGGGCTGTGCATCAGCTAGTGTTAAGAGATTTGTGTCCTCGATGTGTCCAGAACTAGTTGGGATAGGTGCGCCATGGGGATCATGAAGAGGGAATTCAAGGGCCGCTGCCATTTTCTCGATGAGCTCGTCGGATGCTGCGTGTTCCAATCGTTCTGCTTCGCCGTGTACGTCATCCCAACTAAAACCGAGGCGCTTGCATAGGTACGTCTCCAGAACCCGGTGTCGGCGTACAACGCGTAGTGCTTCCCGCACTCCTGATTTTGTTAGCCGAACCCCCCTATAGGGTAAATACTCCAGCAACCCGGATTCAGCTAACTTCTTGACCATTCCGGTTACGGAAGCTGGTTGTATATCGAGTGTCTCAGCTATGGCACTGGTTGAAGCCGCGTCACCTGCCTCCGAAAGGCTGTAGATCGCCTTGAGGTAATCTTCGACTGATCGGGAGTAGGGGCCGGTCATTGTCATTAATCGAAAATATCAAGCGTTTTATATAGAGTCGACAGCATGTAGATAAGTAACTTTTGATTACACATCTTGAAGCTAGTTTTCCAGAAGTGTGATCTTGTGCCCAGGCAGGTGTGTGAGTCAGGGCTATTATGATAAATTGTAGATTGGATAAGCCATGGAATACGAGAAAGCCACAGAGGGTATAAGGATAAGCGTCCAGCCACGCTTCTCACTGGCGGATTCTGATCCGTCGGACGGCACTTTTGTGTTCTCCTATCACGTCAACATGGCGAACGAAGGTGACGCGGCCGCACAATTGCTCTTCCGCCATTGGCGGATCCACGATTTTGTGGACGGCGACTCGATGGTGGACGGTGAGGGCGTAGTCGGTGAACAGCCATTCCTCAAGCCTGGAGACTCACACGAGTATCAGAGTTTCTGTGTCCTGCGTTCTCCGGCAGGGTATATGGAGGGTTATTACACCTTTGTTCGACCTGACGGGCGAGAGTTTCGAGTGGAAGTGCCACGTTTTCACTTCACCGGACCGCTCGTCGTACCTGGGCTTGTTCGTGACTCGCTAGATGAGGAAGGGGACTCCGGTCCCTCCGGTCCCATTCACTAGGCGGTTCCTCTAGATCACTCGCACCTATTTTTGTTATCGTTCGCTATCTTCCTACCCACCTCTCCCGGTGTATAAACTGCCTTGAGTGACTCAGTAGCGGTCGACGCTAAACGCATCCTACTCAGGTATGGTGCCCCCATCGCGATCTTAGATAAAGTGAGCGAGGTGCACCGGATCGAGTTTGCTCGCGAGATTGCGAAAACTACGCTCACTGACCGTGAGCCAAGACTAAACGAACTTCTAGTAGAGAACGGCTACATAGAAGTTGAAGAGAGCTGACTACCTTAGCCGGCGTTAATTATCGGCGAAATCTCCAGCCTTCACGATGGTCATTTTGGCCAGGTCAAGGTGATCCTGGGTGGCCTGGTTAACCTCTTCAAGAGTTACGGCTGCAACACGCTCCTCGAACTCTTGATCGAAGGTCAATGTACGCTGGAAGTAAAGGCCATTTGAGAGTAGTCCAGCTAGACTAGAATCAGATGCACGGCCTAGCTGCTGTTGTTCGACCCAGCCTTGTTTCGCGGCTCGAAGTTCCTCCTCAGTGAAGCCTTCACTGAGGATAGACTCCATCTCATCCACGAAAGCTACCTCGACTGCCTCGGTGTTTTCTGGGGCAGAGATCGCCATGGCGATGAATTGACCCACCGGGTCTATCGGGTGAGCTGAGATGTATGCCTGCGCTCCGTAGCTTAGACCTTCTTCGACCCGGATTCGGCGTGCCAGACGAGAATTGAGAAAGCCACCCCCGATCATGTCGCCTGCTAGAACTAGAGCAGGATAATCCTGGTGTGTATCACTTAATTCCAAATTCTGCTGGGCTATGAAAACCGCATTTGCTTTATCAGGTGTCTGAATGACGATGTCTTCAGGCGGTGGCTCGTAGAAAGGCGCATCAACCCGAGCGAATGCATGGGGGCTTTCCCAGTCCTGGAAAGACGCTTCAATCGTTTCCCGTACCTCATCCTCCTCGAAGTCTCCCACAATGACGATGTTTGCACGTTGTGGACCCCAGAAATCCTCATAGAACGCTCGGACGTCTTCGAGAGTGGTAGCCTCGATGGACTGGTAGGCCTCGTCTAGAGTTTTGGTGTAATTGGGATGTTCCGAAGAATAGTTCTGCATATGACGCGCTAGAGCTCGCTGTGCTAGTGGCTGAGGTTCCCCTCGTGTCTGGTCGAGCGCCGCTAAACGCTGTTCCTTGACGATATCAAACTCTGCCTCAGGAAAACTTGGCTCGCGCACGATATCTGAAAGCAGGCGGATCACATCCCCTACGTTCTGACTTTCAGTTTGAAACTGACCAGAAGCGACAACGGGTCCTCCACTGACTCCACCAGAGGATTGGAGGCGGTCGAGTTCGTCCTGGATATCCTGTCGCGTCCGGGTAGCTGTACCTCTCATAAGCATAGTGCCTGCTATCTGACCGGCCGTCACACGCCCTGCGAGTGACTCTTCATCGCTCATATGGAAACGCACTCGGACTAACGCCACATCACCACGCGTTTCTTTCTGCAAGAGCGCGACCTCGATCCCGTTGTTGAGGGTGTACCTCACAGTGCGTGACTCGACATTAGCCGGAGTAGGATCGAAGACTTCTCCTTCGGCGATGGCTTCACGTCCCACATAACCATCGACCATGGCTTCTATATCTGGAACAGCAGGCAATTCAGCCCGATCAGTTTCTTCGGTCGGGTAGAAGAGGCCAACCGTGCGATTATCCGGTTTGAGGTAGGAGAGTGCGACTCGGTTCACATCTTCTTGGGTCACAGCTTCAATCCTATCCCTATGCAGAAAAAATAGTCTCCAGTCCCCCATCGACTGCCATTCCGATAGCTGCAGGGCTATGCTCACCGATGAACTGAAAGACTGATTGATGCCGCTTAATAAAGCAGTCTTGGCTCTCTCAACCTCTTCCTGAGTGACTGGCTCGGCGACTATGCCTTGGGCAGTCCCGTTTATCACATTTAAAACCTGGAGGAGGTCATGGTCTGTATCGACCGTTGCAGAAAGTAATAGCGGGCTGGCTTCCCGCAGTTGATACGCAGTTGAACTAGCACGTGTAGCCATTTGTGTCTCGACCAGCGCCTTATAAAGTCGACCCGATGGGGTGTCACCGAGAATGAATGAGAGTATGTCGATTGCGGCGTAGTCGGGGTGAGAGCCGGGAGGGACATGGTACATCGTCGTCACGTACTGGACCTCTCCTGCTCGCCGGAGGGTCACGGTCCGCTCTCCATCTTGAGCGGGCTCGGCAGTGTAAGTGCGATACAGACGATTAACACCCGTGCGATCAGGCCGAGGAATACTCCCATACTTTTCCAGGATCAGATCAAGCGCGACTTCACGCTCGAAGTCCCCCGCTACTACAAGCATTGCATTGTCGGGTTGGTAGTACTTCCTGTAAAACGCGCGTAGGCGCTCGATCGGCACGTTCTCAACGTCGGAACGTGCTCCTATGGTCGACTTCCCATAGTTATGCCAGAGGTAGGCCGTCGATAGGGTGCGCTCGCGAAGAATTCCCTGTGGACTGTTCTCTCCGGCTTCCATCTCATTTCGGACAACTGTCATTTCTGATTCGAGGTCGTCACTCCTCACGAATGAGTTGATCATCCGATCTGCCTCTAGATCGAGTGCCCAGTCGAGGTTGTCTAGAGAGGCAGGGAAAACCTCAAAATAGTTCGTGCGGTCAAACCATGTTGTGCCGTTTGGTTGGGCCCCTCTTTCAGTTAGTTCTTGCATGATGTCAGGGTGACCGGGAGTTCCCATGAAGAGCATATGCTCGAGGAGATGTGCCATCCCAGTCTCACCGTATCCCTCGTGCCTCGACCCGACCATATACGTCATGTTGACTGTGATTTGAGGCCTACTGCGGTCGGGAAAGAGCAGCACCCTAAGGCCATTATCAAGCTGGTACTCGGTGATGCCTTCAACGGTGGTGACTGGTTCAAGGTCGAGGCTGGCCTGTTGGTCTGCGGCTAGCTTTGGAGGGACTATTAAAAGCGCTAGGGCAATAGCACCTAGTGCGCCGAAAAGTCGAGCTACCATGTCAGCTTCTCCCAGGTGTTCCAGTGCGAGCCGAGTTTCTTATGAAGAGTGGTCTATACGGCGACCATGAGGACAGTTCAGGATTGTCGCAACCCCAATGTAGCCCGAAGGTCGTATGCCAACGTCCTGTTATCCTGCCAAGCGCGGTGTCGACCTTGTGGGATATCGTATCCATCAGCCTGCTTCGGCGAAGTTGCCGTGCTTCCTTCGCCTAAGGTGGAAGTGTATTTTCGCCTTATCATAGCTAAACAATCGGAGATCGTCTTGAGTCTGCTACGCTGCTTGCTACTGGTGTTTCTGGGTATTTCTAACGTATCCCATCTCGTTGCTCAGGACCGGACAACCCTTATCCGGAACGGCCGTGTAATGGATGGATCCGGCAACCCTTGGTTCACGGCTGATGTGCTAATTCGGGGAGGCCAAATCGAAGCAGTGGGCGACCTGGGGGATGCAGTAGCCGACGAGGTTATTGATGCTACAGGCCTGTATGTGACACCCGGTTTTATCGATACGCATTCGCATTCTGGCCCCGGCCTCGCCACTCCAGGATTGAGCCACGGAGAGCCGTTACTTGCGATGGGTTTGACTACCGTGTTCGTGAATCCAGATGGAGGTGGTCCTGTAGACATGTCACAGCAGCGTGCCTCGCTGTTGGACGATGGCTTAGGAGTCAACGTGGCACAGATGGTACCGCATGGTTCATTACGCCGGTCTGTGATGGGTGAAGAGGAACGTGAGGCTACGCCGGCTGAGTTAGAGCGCATGAAGCGGATGGTAGCGGTGGGCATGGAGGCGGGTGCTTGGGGACTCTCATCGGGCACTTACTATGTGCCGGGGAGCTATGCGCCACCCGAAGAGCTCGAGGAGTTAGCTAAGGAAGTGGCCCCGTATGGTGGAGTATATCAGAGCCACCACCGGGACGAGTCTACGTACAGCGTTGGTCTCATCGCATCAGTCGAAGAGGTGATTAACGTAGGCCGAGTTGCGGGCATTCCGACAATTCTTACGCACGTGAAAGCGCTGGGGCCGGAAGTTTGGGGTTACGGTCCAGCGATTGTGCAAAGGGTCGAGCAGGCGCGAGCAGAAGGAGTTCAGGTCTACGCTGACCAATATCCCTACACGGCCTCGAGCACGGGACTTGATGCTGCATTGCTTCCGCGGTGGTCCCAGGATGGCGGAAGAACAGCGCTCTTAGAGCGTATGGGAGACCCAGAAACGATGCAGCTAATTCGGGACGGCATGATTGAGGGCCTAGCCCGAAGGGGAGGAGCGGACCGTATCCAGTTCCGCCGATATCCACCTGATCCTTCAATCGAAGGTAGACTGCTAAGTGATATTGCGACCGAGCGTGGACAGGACCCCATCGATACAGCGGCTGACCTAATCAGAGGTGGCTCAGCTGGAATCGTTTCTTTCAATATGATCGATGCTGATGTGGAGGCGCTCATGGTTCAGCCGTGGACGATGACCTCATCAGATGGGGCGCTCCCGGAATTCGGAGTTGGTGTGCCTCATCCCCGGGCGTACGGTGCATTCGCTCGCAAGCTTCGCCTCTACGTTGAGGAAAAGGGCACGGTCAACCTAGAGGAAGCAATTCGGAGTATGACCTCTCTTCCAGCTGGGGTCTTTGGTGTGTCCGATCGTGGTCTTCTCATTCCCGGTATGACTGCCGACGTTGTGGTCTTCGATCTGGATACGGTTCGAGACGTTGGCACCTTTTCCGATCCGCATCATTATGCTGAGGGAATGGTGCATGTGTTCGTGAATGGACGTGCCGCGATCCGTGATGGAGAGTTCACGGGAGACCGGGCCGGTGAGGTGCTTCGCAAAGAGCGACCGGTGAGCTAGTAGCGTGTGCTGCCCTTGCTTGATCATAAAGGGTGAAGAGTCACCCGGTACGTGGGAGAAGGATTGGAAGAACATCATGATTATGACTCCTGCTTTATCGCCAGAACATCCCTGACAGACTAGAATTTGCGCACCGCAGTGTGATGCAGGAGGCTTGGTTGGGCGAGATCCGCAACTTCATAGAGCGGCAGTACCTTCACTTCAATGCTCGCGAGCTGCTTGATGCTGCTAGGGCGTACGAGCGGCACCTTGATGAAGGCGGGAAGATGCTGGTCACTTTGGCTGGCGCGATGTCCACCGGTGAGCTTGGAATTAGTCTGGCTCGTATGATCAGGGAGCAAAAGATTCATGCCGTATCGTGCACTGGTGCCAACCTTGAGGAAGACGTATTCAATCTCGTGTCAAATAGGGATTATGAGGTTGTGCCCTCATGGAGGAGTTTGTCACCAGGTGACGAAGCAGCCTTGTTCCAGCGCGGCATGAACCGTGTTACAGACACGTGCATTCCCCAAGCGGTGATGCGACACATTGAGGCCCGTTTGCTGGAGTGTTGGCAGCTTGCATCGGGCACTGGCGAACGGCGCACACCCGCCGAGTATTTGTTTGAGATTTTAGAAGACGACTCTCTGCTAGAACATTTCCAGGTGGATCCAGAAGACTCGTGGGTGTTGGCTGCGAAAGAAGCTGGCATACCGGTCTACACGCCGGGTTGGGAGGATTCAACTACGGGCAACATGTTTGCGGCCAACGTGATACTGGGTGATCTACCGGATCACCAGTGCGTCAAGACTGGGACGGAGCAGTTCCAAGATCTTATGGAGTGGTACCAGGATCATCACACCAATGGAGTACCATCTTCTGTGGGCCTTTTCCAGATTGGCGGAGGGATTGCGGGGGACTTCGCCATTTGTGCCGTTCCATGTATCACCCAGGATCTCCGTCGTGACGTTCCAATGTGGGGTTACTTCTGCCAGATCACTGATGCAGCAACCTCGTACGGTGGCTATTCAGGCGCTTCGGCGAATGAGAAGATCACATGGGGCAAGCTCGATGTAGCGACACCACGGTTCGAGATTAATTCGGATGCATCGATCGTCGCCCCTCTAGTCTTTGCGTACGTCCTTGGAGACTAGTGTGGTCTTTTGACCTCTGAGAGTTCGAAGTGAGGGGCATGTAGTTAGGCTCCTGCCAGTTGTGTCCATCCAACTGAGGTCAGTCATCTATGGCCTTATGGAACAGGTACCCTAATTCAGGCTCCTCTTGCTTCAAAAGCATAAAGAGGAAGTAATTGTAAGAGCTCCCGGAAGGCTAGTTTTACACGGTGGGCCCTGCGCTAACATCCTCGGTCATCTTGGTTTTCGCATTAGCTTTTCCCCGTCATGAATATCCGAAATATCGCGATTATCGCGCACGTTGATCACGGCAAGACAACCTTGGTAGACCAAATGTTTGGTCAGGCCGGAGTTTTTCGTGAGAACCAGTCAGTGCAAGAGCGAGTGATGGACTCCAATCCTCTGGAGCGAGAGCGCGGCATCACGATTCTAGCAAAGAATACAGCCGTAGTATGGAACGGAGTGAAAATCAACATTGTAGACACTCCAGGTCACGCGGACTTCGGAGGTGAAGTAGAGCGCATCTTGCGCATGGTCGACGGTGTTGTGCTCCTCGTTGATGCTGCTGAGGGTCCAATGCCGCAGACACGCTTTGTCACGAGAAAGGCTCTTGAGGTCGGCCTTCCTCCACTCGTGGTTATTAATAAGGTCGATCGCCGAGACTCGAGACCTGCAGAGGTGCATGACGAGGTCTTAGAACTCTTCATGGACCTAGAGGCTTCGGATACGCAACTCGATGCGCCATTCCTATATGCAGTAGGGCGAGATGGCTGGGCCTCGGAGAGTGCAAATGCGGTTGGTGATAGCCTCGGCCCCCTCTTTGAGACAATCGTAGAGTATTTCCCTGAGCCCAGAGCTGATAAGGAAGCCCCATTCCAGATGCTCGTGTCCACGTTAGATCACTCACCATATGTGGGGCGCATCGCTATCGGACGAATAGAGCGTGGCAAAGTTCAGGTGGGAGACAGCGTCACGCTGCTCAATCTAGGTCCTGCTGGAATCGTTGATGATCCAGAAGAAGCCGAAGGTGCGAAGGTGTCAGGGCTGTTCACCTTCAGCGGACTTGAGAGAGTCGAAGTGCAGGAGGCACAGGCGGGTGACATCGTGGCACTCGCAGGCCTGGCCGCGGTTGAGATTGGCAAGACCGTTACAGATCCAGAAAACCGTGTGAGACTGCATGGGATTGCTGTCGAAGAGCCGACACTGTCGGTAGACTTCACAGTCAATAATTCCCCGTTTTCGGGACAGGCTGGGTCCTACGTCACAACACGACAACTTAGGGAGCGCCTCTTCCGCGAATTAGAACGCAACGTTGCCTTGCGCGTGGAGGAGACGGACCAGCCGGACACATTTACGGTAAGCGGCCGAGGGGAATTACATCTAGCAATTCTCATGGAGACCATGAGGCGTGAGGGGTACGAGTTCCAGGTATCTCGGCCTCGGGTTGTTACCCGAACTACACAGGGGGGACAGCTTCAGGAGCCCTATGAGGAAGCGGTAGTGGAGGTTCCTTCTGAGATGGTCGGCACTGTCATTGAAAAGTTGGGATCCCGAAAGGGTGAAATGATCGAGATGCGGCCGATGGGGGATTCGGGGGCTACGCGCTTGCGCTTTTCCGTGCCTGCCCGCGGGCTGTTCGGATACCGTTCTGAGTTTCTCACGGACACCCGAGGCGAGGGCATCTTGCATCACAATTTTCACTCTTGGAATAACTGGGCAGGCCAACTTAAGGGGCGTTCGCGTGGAGTTATGGTGGCAGACCGTCAGGGCAAGGCAGTAGGATTTGCTCTTTTTGGGCTTCAGGAACGTGGAACTCTCTTTGTCAGCCCCGGGGAAGAGGCTTACGCGGGTATGATTGTGGGTGAAAATGCACGTCCGGGGGACATGGACGTCAATGTCTCTAAGGAGAAGAAACTCACCAACATGAGAACTACCGCATCCGATGAGAATATCAAACTGGAACCCCGGCGCTTAATCACACTCGAACTCGGGCTCGAGTTCATTGAAGATGATGAATTGATTGAGGTGACTCCGGAGGCCATTCGCGTACGAAAGCGAATTCTCGACGCGAATCAACGTAAGAAGGCTGCAAAGCAGAACCACTAGCTTGTCTATGAAGATGAAGAAAAGATTGTCGCACAGAGATCTGCGGATAAGCCTTGGATATCTATCCGACGTTAGGAATTAGAGGAGTGAATAGAGAGCGATTCGAGAGCGCTGATACATTTAAAGACTATCTCACAGGCGTCGAGAAGAACCGCCAACTATGGCACGACGTTTACGAGCGTGCTCGTGTATCTGATGAAATAGTTTTGCAGGCGCGCGAGTTGCCTGCGGACACGTACTTGCTGGCTCTATCTGAGGACTGGTGCGGTGATGCGGTCAACACTTTGCCTGTTATCGCTCGCTTCGCAGACCAACTGGGGTGGGATTTCCGGGTCTTAGGTCGGGACTTGAATCTTGACCTAATGGACGCACATCTCACGAATGGACGGAGTCGCTCCATACCCGTTGTCATGGCATATGACAAAGGCTTTCAGGAAATTGGTTGGTGGGGACCCCGACCTGAAGAGATCCAGACCTGGTTGGTGACGGAGGGGCTAGCAATGCCGTCTCGAGAACGATACAGGGTCATCCGACGGTGGTATGCTAAGGATCGAGGCCAGACAACACTCCAGGAACTTCTAGAGGTTCTCTTATCCGCCATATAGGTGTGGGGCTTTGCAGCAGAGCCACGCCCAGTTGATCTTCTCGACCTAACTAATGTCGCGGTCGGCTTGACCCTAACACGTTGAGATGTAATTGGTCTGCCATGGCAGCACTCTTAACAGACGATAATCGTTCGATTCAACCCCATCGTTCGGGCGCTCGCCGTATTGGGCTTTTCGTACTAGCGTTCGGATCTGGCTTTGCGGTTCTGACGATTGAGATCGCGGGAGCGCGTTTAATCGCTCCTGTATTTGGGTTGTCAGCTGTGCCCTGGACCGCAGTCATAGGGGTCATCCTGTCTGCTCTAGCGCTGGGCAACTATATCGGCGGGAGGCTTGCCGATGCTGGAGTAGTACCGTTGTCGACCGTTCTTGCGATCGCCGGTTTTACAGGCTTGATACCTCTGTTCGGGGAGGGCCTCCCCGGGGTGGCCCGAGACGCTTTAGGCTTTATTCCGGGAGCTGTAGTAACAGCGATGATCTTATTCGCGCCTCCGGTTCTCTGTTTAGGTGCAGTTGTTCCCTACCTCGTACAGGCAGATACGGAGAGCCTTGGTGCCGTCGGAAAACGCGCGGGAGATATGAGTGCCGCGGCAACGGCTGGTTCGATTGGCGGTACTTTTCTCACAGGCTTCGTGCTATTGCCGGCACTCCCGCTCCCGGTGCTCTTAGGTTTTACAGCTGCCAGCCTGCTCGTAATGGCTGTTCTTTCCGGACGCGTCCTCGGCCGTGGAATGCCTGAAATTCATCTTCTCCTTGCGGCTCTTATGGCTGGGGCCCTTGGGCACCTTGTTGCGCGACCTGATCCAGACACGCTGCATGCTCAACAGACGCTGTACTCTTCCGTTCAGGTGATCGAACACGAATGGGAGGGAGGTCGTTTAGTTCGAGAGATGTTTCAGAACGGGGGTTCTTCATCGGCGGAGTACTCTGATACCGGGGAGCCCGCTCACGATTACGTGCGGTTGAGTCAGGAGTTGCTGGGTCCAGTGATTCAGGACATTGAATCCATGCTTGTACTGGGAGGTGCTGCGCTCTCTTTACCTGTATCGTTTCAGCGATCTAGGCCTGATATGCGTATCGAGGTAGTGGAGATCGATCCAGTCGTAACGGAGCTAGCCAAGAGGTACTTTGCCTATGGGGAACAGCTATATCCAAATATCCACATCATCCATGACGACGCCCGCGTCTATTTGCGGAGTACAAAGCGCACATTCGATTTGGTCTACCTGGACGTTTTTGATCATCTACTGACGGTTCCTTGGACAATGGTGACCAAGGAGGCGTTGGTTGATATGAGAGAGCGGCTTTCACCACGCGGACTTTTCCTGGCGAATGTGCTTTCGCCAGTTGGTGGTCCTGGCCGGGGATTCCTAGAGCGATTTCGAGCCACACTCGACGAAGTTTTTGGAGATGTTCGAGTTTATGTTACGGATTCCGGTGCCGGACCACTCGTAACGCAGAACCTAGTCGTGCTAGCAACCCAAGACCTACATGTGCTTCCTGAGTTAGGCTGGCCACAAACGGATGTTAGGGCTGCTGGCCGCATGTTCACGGATTCTTGGGCTCCAGTGGAATACCTTCAGGCCAAAGTCTTTCTTGGTGGGCTCAGGTGGAATTGACCACCACGGGTTAGGCCTATGCCGATGATTTCTAAAGACGGTGTGCCCTCTAACACGCACCCGATGAATCTGATCGACGTTCCTGAAGATTCTCATGCATCGGTCGAAAAAGTGACACGACCACCACTTTATGAGGTCTATATGCGGATGGCCGAGGAGCTTGCCAAGCGCTCCACCTGCGTGAGGCTTCAAGTAGGAACCGTATTGACTAACGCTACCCTTGAGCATGTGGTCGCCATCGGCTATAACGGGAATGCGCGCGGTTTTCCAAACCGTTGCGACTCCACTGAAGCGGGCAAGTGTGGGTGTATCCACTCTGAGATGAATGCATTGGTCAAGTCGCCGGGTGATATGCGTGACAAGGTTGCCTTCGTGACTGCCAGCCCATGTGTCATGTGTGCCAAGTTGATGGTGCAGGCTAATGTATCTCATCTGTTTTACCGGAGCGCATATCGTGATCTATCTGGACTGAAGGTGCTCGATAAGGCTGGCGTCATTTCAGTACACTACACACGCTGGCAACGGGAGTGGCGAAGCGACTGACCTCATCTACGTCTGGAAAAGATTGTCGGTCCCGTTAGCTTGTGGCGCCCGATCAATTGCGGGCATATCCGAAAGATTAAGAACACAAGGCAGGCTCCTCCCTCTGCGGGGGGAAATGGAATCTTGACGCAAGATATATCAGGTGGCCAGGTGCCGTCCGGTCGCTTCTTCCTACCAGGACCGACCGAAGTCCATCCGGACGTTCTAGAGGCTCAGAACCGTGCCATAATCGGGCACCGTGGACCTGCGATCCAGGAACTCATGCGCGAGCTCCAGGCAGGACTCGAAGTTGTTTTCTTCACCGAGCGACCCGTTTTCATCTCCACTTCATCAGCTACCGGGTTGATGGAGGCGGCAGTGAGGAATGCTGTTAAGACGAGAGTCCTATCACTCGTTAATGGGGCATTTAGTAAACGGTTTGCAGACATTGCTAAGTCATGTGGGCTTGAGGTTGACACAATTGAAGTGCCTTGGGGTGAGGCGCACGACCCTAACGTCCTAAGAAGACAATTGGCCCAAGGCTCATATGACGCGGTGACTTTGGCGCACTCAGAAACGTCCACTGGGGTACTAAACGATGTTAGTGCCCTAGCTGCTGTTACCGCTGAGCACGAAAACGTCTTAGTTCTTGTTGATTCTGTTACTGGCTTTGGTGGCGCTGAGCTGCGTCCCGATGATTGGGGCCTAGATTTTGTCCTGACCGGTTCCCAAAAGTCTTTCGCGCTGCCCCCAGGGCTTTCTTTTGGGGTGGCTTCCGAGCGGATGATGGAGCGTTCGGCGAGTGTCCCGAATCGCGGATTTTACTTCGATCTTCAAAAATTTGCTTCAAATCAAGGGAAGTGGCAGTCACCTACCACACCTGCTATCTCAGGGCTTTATGCGCTTCAGGTCCAACTGAAACGTATGCAGTCAGAGACAATGGAGGCCCGTTGGGTCCGTCACACTGCGATGGCGGAGCGCACATGGACGTGGGTAGCTGAGATGAAGGCACAGGGAGTCGGTCTCAGGGTTTTGGCGCCCGAGGGTCAACGGTCGCCCTGCGTCACCACTATCGCAGTCGAAGATGGAGAGTCAGCTCCATTGATTGTGGACGAAGTTACTGATCGTGGCTGGGTAATTGGTGGGGGATATGGCAAGCTCAAGCCAAGCACGTTCCGGATCGGGCATATGGGAGACCACACCCTCGATCAACTCAACGATCTTCTTGAGGTCTTAACGGACGTGGTTCGATGAACAAAAATAGTTATGTGGTACTTGTGACTGACAAGGTTTCGGGGGACGCACTCGGCCCGCTATACGAGGACGAACGATTCAGAGTGGTGCAGGTCGATGATTCGGCCGATTCTGAGTTCAGCGAAGCCCTTGCCGCCGCCGACGGCCTGATTGTGCGGAGTGCCACTCAGGTTGGGGCACAATTGCTTTCCGCAGCTCCAAAATTAACGGTTGTTGGGCGGGCGGGAGTCGGAGTAGACAATATTGACCTTAGGGCTGCTGCCGAGCGTGGCATCGCCGTTCTCAACGCTCCCGCAGGTAACACGGTTTCCACCGCAGAACTCACGATGGCACTGATACTAGCGATGGTACGTCGTGTAGCAGAGGCGGACGCTTCAGTACGAAAGGGTGAATGGGATCGCGCCCGGTTTAAGGGGGCGGAGCTTCGCGGGCGAACTCTAGGGCTGGTTGGTGCCGGACGCATCGGTGGTGAGGTAGCAAAGCGGTGCCGGGCCTTCGGGATGGGGGTTATAGCGTATGATCCCTACCTAACAGACGAGCGGGCGGCTGAGCTCCAAGTAGAACGCGCCGAGCTTGATCAGGTTTTGGAGCAGGCAGACGTAGTCTCTCTCCACGTGCCGCTAACCGACTCGACCCGTGGCATCATTAACTCTGAAGCCATCGCACGAATGAAGAAGGGCTCATTTGTGGTGAACGTCTCACGGGGAGGCGTGGTTGATGAAGCTGCAGTTGGCGACGCCCTAGCATCCGGCCAATTGGCCGGAGCTGCTCTTGACGTATATGAAGTAGAGCCACTTGATGCGGACTCGCCCCTGCGAGGTGTATCCAACCTATTGCTGACTCCGCATCTAGGTGCCTCTACGCAAGAAGCTCAGGAACTTGTAGCGTCAGAGATTGCAGAAGCTGTGCGCGCGGCGCTTGTAGAAGGTGATCTGTCGCGGGCCTTAAATGCACCTGCGATTGGTAGTGAAGTATTGAGAGCTCTTGCGCCACTCCTCGAGTTGGGTAGAGGCCTGGGTCGCCTAGCCTGTGCATTATCGCCTGGGGGTGTGCGAGAGGTAGGGGTGCGTTATGCAGGCCACTCTGATGATGCTCTAAAGCCTTTGACTGCGTATGCATTGATGGGGCTTCTTGAGCCCGTGCTCGGCCCAGATCAAGTCAACTTTGTGAGTGCAGGACATCTTGCTGAGCAGCGCGGGATTGCTGTAGCTCGCACAAAGATGTCTCTCCATGCCGATTACACAGAGTTTGTAGAGCTAGTCCTTCGTACCGAAGCCGGAAGCCTGAGGCTAGCCGGTGCTCTGCTCGGTGAAGCTCACCCTCGAATTGTTCGTATTGAGGACTACCACGTGGACATTGTTCCAGCGGGTACATTGATCGTTTTGAAGAACCAGGACGTGCCGGGTGTCATAGGAAGAGTAGGCACGATTCTCGGCAGCCATGACATTAATATTGCTGAGTACCATCAGGCTCGGTTGTCAAAGGGCGGCCATGCTTTGGCTGCAATCTCTGTAGATGGTGATGTGGGTGCTACGGTACGGGAAGCATTGCTTCAGTTATCTGAGGTATCGGCCGCAGTCGTAGCCCGCCTGGGGTAAGTAGCTATTTACTAGCTGACTAAGAGGGCATAGAGAAGATCAAGCCCTCCCAAGGCTTAGGGCCTATACTCCAGCGCTTCTGCCAACACGACTGCCGTATGTACACTGGCTCGGTCAGTTCCGTCTTGGATTTGTGCACGGCAACTTGTCCCATTTGCAACGATAAGCGCATCGGGAGGCGTCTCCCGTACTGCTGGGAATAGCGACAGTTCACCCATCTGGATAGAGGTTTCATAATGCTCTGTGTGGTAGCCGAATGCTCCGGCCATCCCGCAGCAGCTAGACTCAATTAGGTTTGGAATTCTGCCTGCTCTTTCAAGCATGCTCAAGCTAGCATGCATGCCACCAAAGGCTTTCTGATGGCAGTGCCCATGCACAAATACAGATTGGTCATTATCCGACTTAGAACTGAAGGGCAGCTCTCTTCCTTCCACCCACTCACGATCAAGAAATTCATCCAGTAGAACTGCACGCTCAGCGACAACGCGCGCGTCCTCTCCTGGCAGGAGAGCCTGGAATTCGTCACGCAATGTGTAGAGACAGGAGGGCTCGAGTCCGACGATCCAAGATCCCCTTCGCGCAATTGGTGCGAGTGCTGCAAGGGTTCGTTGAGCTTCTTCTGCAGCTTCGTCCAGCATACCGGCACTCAGGTAGGTGCGCCCGCAACAATAAGGGCGTCCTCTGTCGGGTTCGACCGCGCCGACCGACCACCCTCCAGCTTCGAGTAACTGCCTTGCTGCCCGAGCATTCTCTGGTTCGAACCAGCGGGTGAATGTGTCGACTAGAAGTACGACGTCTGGAGCTTCCTGCTTAGGTAGCTCACGAGGACTCCAGGCATCTGAACTCCAACGGGGCAGCCGTCTTTTAGGTGCCAACCCTAGGATGCGAGTAGCAGGAGTGCGGGAGCCGAAGTTCAGGAAGCTGGCTACGCGCTGAAGCTGCGGCGCCATCCGCGGGATACTTGCGAGCATCCGCTCACGAAGGGGCACCCCACGCAATTTATTTTGACGATGCTGCCACTCTAATTTCATACGCGCCATGTCGACACCTGTCGGACATTCGCGCCGGCAGCCTTTGCAAGAGATGCAGAGAGACATTGCCTCTGCCATATCCGGGCTATCCAAGCCATCGTCACCTAACTGACCAGTCAAGGCTAACCTTAGAGCGTTTGCCCGCCCTCGCGTAGTATGTCGTTCGTCCTTAGTGACTCGAAATGACGGGCACATAACGTCGGGCTTCGACTTACGGCAGGCACCATTGTTGTCGCATCTCTCTACTGCTCGAAGAAGTCCACCTTGGCTTGACCAGTCGAGAACCACAGGAAGTTCTCGCTCAGTATAGCCTGGTTTGAAACGGAAAAGGGACCGGTCATCCATTAACGGAGGGTCGACGATTTTCCCTGGGTTCATTATTCCGTGAGGGTCGAATGTCCGTTTCACTTCTTCGAACGCTGCGACCATCCGATCTCCAAGCATAGAGCGCAGGAACTCTGATCGAAGAATGCCATCACCGTGTTCTCCGGAATGTGTCCCTTGCAGTTCGCTTACGACCTCGTGTACTGATTCAGCAATCAATCGAACCCGAGCTACATCCTCCGGATCCTTAAGGTTTAGCGCTGGTCGCACATGTAAGCAGCCTACGGATGCGTGCGCGTACCACGTTCCCTTCGAGTCATGTTGTGCGAAGATGTCATCAACTCGTCGGGCGTATTCGGCTAGGTGTTCTAGCGGGACAGCGCAGTCCTCGATAAAAGAGATAGGCCTCCTGGGACCAGCCATTGACATAACTAGACTGAGGCCGGTTTTGCGTACCCTCCATACTTCTGCTTGGCCAGCGGTGTTTTCGACACGGACCAGGCTGTCGGGGTACCCCAGGTCACCCAGTAGGTCGTCAAGATGATCAAGACGTTCATGTAGGTCAGACGTCTCGGAATTACCTGAAAATTCGACAAGCAGGAGCGCGCCTGGCACACCTCGGACAAAGCGGTCAATTGAGGCTTTAAAGTCAGGTCTTTGTGACGCTAACTCTAAGACAGAACGATCGACGAGTTCCACCGCACTCGGTTCTAGTTTGACGATCTGCTGCACTGAGTCGAGTGCCTCGTGAAGACCTGCGAAGTGGCACACCCCTAGGACGCGCCGGCTTGGTAGTGGGGCAAGTTCTAAACGGAGTCTCGAAAAAAATGCTAATGTGCCCTCGGAACCTACGAAAAGTCGTGCAAGGCTTTCCTGATCAGGGCGGAGTCGGTCGAGGTTGTAGCCAGCCACGTTACGCATCGTTTGCGGAGTAGTGCGTTGTATCTCTGACGCTTCTCGAGCGTAAAGGGCCCGCAGTGCCGTGAGTTCGTCCGGAATGATTTCTGCTTCCGTACCACCCTCGCCAAGCCAGAGGCGCCGCCCATCCGGGAGTACGACCTCGACCGCTGCTACGTTATCAACCATCATCCCGTATTTAAGCGAGCGGGACCCGGCGGTGTTGTTGCCAGCCATCCCGCCTAAGGTGGCGCGGCTACTCGTAGACGGATCTACAGGGAACCAACTGCCGGACCTCCCGAGGCGAGCGTTTAGGTTATCGAGGACCACGCCTGGCTCAACCTCGACGTGGCCGTTTCTGTCTGGATCTCCAATACCTGTAAGGTGACGGCTCGTATCTAGGATCACTGCTCGACCGATTGTCTGTCCACATTGTGAGGTCCCGCCACCACGTGGCAGAATCGGCACCCCTTCACCTCGGGCAATCCCGATAACAGCTTCTACGTCACTTACTGATCGCGGAAAGACTACACCGAGTGGTTCTATCTGATAATGGGATGCGTCTGTCGAGTAGAGTCCCCTTGTGAAGGGGTCAAAGCAAACCTCGCCCTCAATCTCCTGGTCAAAGCGAGTTGCGAGCGTTGAATCGCCTGGGGCGAGATGGGTTTCGGCCATGATAAGGGTGTCGAGGTGTGGCTGACGGAGTAAGTTGGCCTTCCTGCAGGCGCATTCTACCAGTAGTCGACTTCGGTCGCACCTGAAGGAAGCTAGTCGTGACGTATCACAGCGGACGCCATTTTCTCCAACTCCCTGGACCTACTAACACGCCAGAGCGCGTGCTGCGGGCCCTATCTAAGCCTACCATCGACCACAGAGGCCCTGAGTTCAAGGAACTAACACCCAGGCTTCTCGAAGGTATGCGGTGGCTTTTTAGGACCGAGCAGGCGGTGTTCATCTATCCGGCTTCGGGGAGCGGTGCGTGGGAGTGTGCACTCGTTAATACTCTCTCTCCAGGTGATAAGGTGCTCTCTTTCCAGCAGGGCTTCTTTGCCTCCGGATGGACTAATGTAGCGCGAAGCTATGGACTCGAGGTTCAGGTGGAACCGTGGGATCCACGTCGAGGACTCACGCCAGAAGCTATCCTGAATGTGCTAGAAGAAGGTGAGCGTGGAGATGAAATCAAGGCCATTCTTCTCGTCCACAACGAGACGTCTACAGGTGTCACTACCGATATTAAGGCAATTGGAAGAGCGCTAAGAGAATCAGGGCATCCAGCACTTCTTCTCGTCGACAGTGTGTCATCTTTGGCGGCTATGGACTATTTCCATGATGATTGGGGTATCGACGTTACGATCTCTGGCTCCCAGAAAGGCATCACGCTTCCACCTGGACTATGTGTTGTGGCAGCCAGTGCTCGTGCCCTCCAAGCTCACGATAGTGCTCGGCTTCCGCGGTCCTACTGGGACTGGAGCGCTCAGCTCGAGTTCAACGAGCAGGGTGTGTTTCCTTATACCCCTGCTACCAACCTGCTCTACGGTCTCGACGAAGCTCTTTCTATGCTGCGCGAAGAAGGCCTGAGTAATGTATTTGCGCGACATGCTGAATTCGGTGAGGCGACGCGTGCTGCCGTCCAAGCGTGGGACCTAGAGTTATTTGCCCTGAATCTTCGGGAGGCTAGCAATGCTCTAACTGCAGTGTTGGTACCGGAGGGGTACAATGCTGACGACCTTCGTGCAGTGATACTAAATCGTTTCGATATGTCACTGGGGACCGGTCTTGGAGACTTCAAGGGTGATCTTTTCCGGATCGGTCACCTCGGTGACCTTAACAGACTCACGCTGATGGGCACCCTCGCCGGTGTAGAGATGGGGCTTGCCCTTACGGGTGTGCCGCACTCGCAGGGTGGGGTGGCAGCAGCCATGAAGCATATGATGAAAGGAGTGATATTGTGAGCCGCTACATCAGGAGATTGATGGCCTGTGCGATCCTTGCAGGAGCTCTCTCAAATTGTGTAGGTGATGGGACTGGTCCACGGGAGCTTCGCTTTGGACATGTCGGAGAGCCAGGCTCATTATTCGCACTCTCCGCAGACGAATTCGCAAGGCGGGCAAATGCACAACTTCCGGAGGGTTGGGAAGTTGTGACTTACGGTTCCAGCCAGCTCGGAGGTGACGAGCTGTTACTCCAAAAGATCAAGCTTGGCACCGTAGAATTCGCTCTTCCATCCACAGTTATGTCTTCTCAGATCGACGAATTTGGCCTGTTTGAGATGCCTTATCTTGTGAGGGATCGTGCACACATGCGGGCAATTGAAGAAGCCGTGGTGTGGCCTGAGTTGGCACCTCAGGCCGAAGCAGAAGGATACCGAGTATTAGCCGTTTGGGAGAACGGCTTCAGACATGTGACTAATAATATTAGACCTATTGAGAGTCCTTCCCACCTTGGGGGTGTCAAGCTCCGAACTCCTCGTGGTGTCTGGCGTGTACGACTCTTTCAAGCTCTGGGAGCGAATCCGACACCTATGGCTCTTTCTGAAGTCTTCGTGGGGCTTCAGACTGGTGTGATCGACGGTCAAGAGAACCCGTTAGCTCAGATCTGGGGTTCTAGGTTGTATGAGGTGCAGGACTACCTATCCCTAACAGGGCATGTGTACACACCGGCGTATGTAGTTGTCTCACCATCCCGCTGGGACGCGCTCCCCAATGATGTTCGTTCTATCCTTGAGGATGAAGTGAGAGGGGTGCAATCCTTCGTGCACGAAACAGCCGCTCGTCTAGACCAAGAACTGCTTGAGCAGATGCGGGAGACCGGGGTTGTCGTGAATGAACCTGAGTCTACCGATTTCTTAGCTGCGAGTCGCGAAGTCTATGACGAGTACGAGGAAAGTGTACCTTCGGGCAGCACCCTCGTAGAGCGGGCAACACTCGCTGGCTCGCGCTGACTCAGTGATGGTGACCCGCGCGCGGGAGATTTTCCGAAAGAGTCTTGAGGGCATTGTACTTTCATTGATGGCTTCGCTTGCGATTGTGGTCGTTGTGGGGGTCATTTTTCGGAAGGCGGGTGCTTCACTCGTATGGTACGACGAGGTCGCTTCTATCTTATTGGCCTGGCTCACTTATTACGGTGCTGCTCTTGCTGCACTGCACCGCGCTCATATCGGAATGCCGACCTTGGTCCAGCGTTTGTCCGGGCGGGTGCGTTTTACCGTCGTCTTAGTAGCCGAGGCCTTTGTATTGATGTTTTTCGTAGCGCTGACTTGGGCAGGAATCCGAGTACTGTCCGTTCTTGGAGGTACGGCGCTTGTCTCGCTGCCATGGGTGCCCATGGCAGTGGCACAATCGGTGATCCCCATCGGGGCCGTTCTCTTTATTGTGGCGCAGCTCATGTCTTTGCCGGATGCACTGCTTGATACGACTGAAGTACAGGATGAGTCGATTAAGTTTGAGCAGGAGGCAGCCGAAGGATGAGCTTAATGGCGATCGGTGCAGTTTTGTTGGTACTTGTGCTCATCGGGGTACCCATTGCCATCTCACTTGGTATAGTCGCTGTTGTGGCAATGATCACTGGGCCGAGTGGGGTTGCCTCTCTTCCGAATGCTGGGCTCGTTATGTTTTCGGGTGCGACGTCGTTTCCGCTCATTGCTATACCGCTTTTTATCTTGGCAGGGGCGATCATGAATGCGACTGGGATCAGTCGTCGCTTGATCGCTCTGGCATCAGCCCTCGTGGGGTTCATTCGGGGTGGCCTGTCAATGGTTACGATCAGTGCATCTCTCTTTTTCGCAGAGATCAGTGGTTCCGCAGTAGCCGATGTGGCAGCTCTTGGATCCATTTTGATTCCAGCGATGAAAAAAAAGGGATACAGTCGGTCTTTTGCAGCAGCGGTTACCTCCTCCTCTGCAACCCTGGCAGTGATCATCCCTCCATCTATTCCGATGATCATCTATGGTGTGATGTCAGGGAGCTCCATCGTTGAACTTTTCGTGGCTGGGATTGTCCCTGGTGTGCTCGGTGGGCTTTTAATGATGTTTATGGCTTACCTTTTGGCTCGCCGACACGACTTTCCCCGTGAGCAGGCATTTCAACTAGACCGAGTTTGGTCTACGCTAAAGGATGCCGGGTGGGCACTTCTGCTGCCCCTCATCATCCTTGGTGGCATTTTCACCGGGTGGGTCACGGCAACGGAGGGTGCCGGTCTGGCCGTGGTCGCTTCCGTCCTAATTGGTGGCGTAGTATATCGAGAACTCGATTTGAGTCAGTTGAGGAAGGCCATGCTGGAGGGCGGTAGTCAGACTGCTGTTGTCATGCTACTCGTGGCCGCTTCGGCACTTTTGGGGGACTATCTCACCGAGGTGCGTGTCCCTCAGCAGGTGGCAGAGGGGATCATGGGGCTGACCCAGGAAAGATGGACTATTCTCCTGCTGTTGAACGCTTTTTTCCTCGTAATTGGCCTCTTCCTCCATTCTGCAGCCGCAATCATCCTTGTTGTCCCGATTGTGATGCCCTTAGTCCAGGCAGCAGGCATCGATCCGGTCCATTTTGGTCTGATTGTAACACTGAATTTGGGGATCGGTCAGCAGACGCCACCGGTGGCGTCTGTTCTTGTAACTGCGTGCTCGGTAGCAAAAGCTGACATCTGGGAGGTGAGCAAGGTCAACCTGTACTTCATATCGGTTTTGGTCACCATGCTACTTCTCGTGACGTACATTCCGATCGTACCGATGGCCCTTGTGGAAATGTTTTACCGATGAGCTCTCAGGTCCAAGTTGAGATCGAGTTACACATCGCGACCGTACGACTTAACGGTCCTGAGCGGCATAACGTGCTGGATGTTGATGGGTGGTATGCTCTTGAGGAGGCCGTGAACTCCATTTCTAAAGGGGATGAGGTCCGGAGTGTTGTGTTGCGTGGAACCGGAGGACGAGCATTCTCGGCCGGATCTGACATTGCGTGCTTCAAAGAGCAGAGAAATACGCCGGAGCAGGTTCGCGCCTACTCTGACGCGATTGGTTCTGCCTTGAGGGCTATACGAGGTTGCCGCCATCCAACTGTTGCTGCCATTGAAGGACTCTGCGTTGGTGGTGGGTTGGAGATCGCATCTTGCTGTGACCTGCGGCTGTGTGGTGAGTCGAGCCGCTTTGGTGCTCCTATTAACCGTCTTGGGTTAACGATGTCCTACGATGAGCTTGAACCTCTGATCCAGCTACTAGGACCTAGTTCGGTCATGGAGCTACTGTTGAGTGGGGACCTAATTGACGCTGAATCGGCCATGATGGTTGGATTGGTGAACCGCGTGTGCCCGGACCCAACCGTGATTGAGCGTGCGTATGAGTTGGCTGCCAGGATTGCTGCTGGGGCACCCCTTGTGAATCGTTGGCACAAGAAGTTCATCCGAAGGATGCAAGAGCCTCGGCCTCTCTCTTCTGAAGAGAGGGAGGAGGTGCACGCTGCCTTTGAGACTGATGATTATCGCGAAGGTCGCACGGCTTTTCTTGAGAAGCGCCTTCCCAATTTCCGCGGGAGCTAGGAACGCTTGTCCGGCCCGCTGAGCGGTGTCCGTGTGGTGGAGCTAGCCCACATAATGGCCGGACCGGTTTGCGGGCTCATGCTCGCCGACATGGGTGCGGATGTCCTAAAGGTCGAACGACTGCCTTCAGGTGATGCCACTAGAGGTTTTCTGCCGCCAGATATAAACGGCGAGTCAGCTGCTTTTATGATGCTCAATCGAGGCAAGCGGGGTGTGGCCGTCGATTTACGAACACAGGCTGGCGTAGAAGTTGTGCGTAGACTTGTCTCAGAAGCGGATGTTCTGCTGGAGAACTTTCGGGTGGGTACGATGGACCGTATCGGGCTTGGCTGGAAGGCGCTTTCTGAGTTGAACCCGCGACTCGTGTACTGTCAGATCACAGGATTCGGACGAAATGGTCCTCTCTCTGAGCAGGGCGGGTTTGACCTGATTGCACAAGGGTATTCTGGACTAATGAGTGTTACCGGGGAAGGCCCGGGCCGTGAGCCCGTGAAAGTCGGTGCTCCTGTAACCGACATTACCGCCGGAATCCTGGCTGCCTTTGGGGTAACCGCGGCCTTACTTGAGCGAGAACGAACCGGGCGGGGCCAGCTTGTCGACACTTCTCTCTTTGAAGCTGGCGTTGTTCAGACATATTGGCAGAGTGCAATAACGCTTGCTTCAGGTGTCTCACCGGGACCGATGGGTTCCGCGCACCCTCTAGCGGCTCCCTACCAAGCGCTGAGTACTTCAGACGGATGGATCAATGTGGGCGCCTCAAACGAGGGCACGTGGTTGCGACTCACGGAAGCTCTGGGTCGGCCCGACCTCAGAGAAGATATACGTTTCAAAACGAATCAAGCTCGTATGGGCCACTTGCAAGAATTAGTCGATACGCTGGCCCCTTCATTTGCCAAGCTGACGACGGATGAGTGGCTTGAACGATTGCAGCAGGCCGGTGTCCCTGTTGGTCCTGTCGCTTCGGTAGGAGAGATGCTAGAGCACCCTCATTCGTTGGCCCGGGATATGGTAATCGAAGTTGACCATGCACGACTTGGGTCTGTGCGGTCCTTGGGTATGCCTGTAAAGCTGAGTTCATTAGAGAAATCAGAACTTAAGACTGGTGCACCGGTTCTAGGGCAGCACACTGGTGAGGTGCTAAGCGAATTTGGTTATTCCCAGGAAGAGATCTCTGAGTTTGTGAAGGACAACGTCGTCTTCAGCTCTCCTTGACGTTGATTTAGCGGATGATTCCGTACCTCCTCAGCACTTCTAGGGTAGCTTCGAGAGGAAGCGCCTCTACGGTCCTTCCGTTGCTGCTGGCGGTCTCCGCCTTAAAGAGCGAGTTGTATATTGCCTCTTCGGTAGCCTCGACAGTGGCAGCGAAAAGACTGCTCATACTTGTATTGGCTAGGTCTTCATAGGTGCTGACACCACCATTTGTGGATCGACGAACGCCGGGCGCAGTTGAAAAGGCGATGACGTAGTCGCCAGACCCGTTGCTAGCAAATGAGCCAGTACGTGCAAGTCCCATAATGGCACGTTTCGCAATCCGTTCGAGATTGCGGGATAAAAGAGGTGCATTAGTAGCTACGACGATCATGATTGAGCCATCACCATCTGAGCTAGTAGGGCCTGAAAAGGAATATTGTTCGAGTTCGACACCGACCGGGGCTCCACCAATCTGCAGTACCCCGCCGAAGTTGCTTTGCACAATGACTCCAATTGTGTAGCCACCCAGTTCTTGGGGCAGCACCCGACTACTCGTGCCAATTCCACCCTTCCAGCCAAAAGCGATCGTGCCTGCTCCTGCGCCCACAGCTCCTTCGTCAACTGCGTCCGTGCTTGCTTCTTCCAAGGCAGCAACAACGTCTGCCGGACTGATTGGTCGTGATCGGATATCATTTAACGTGCCGTCATTAGTCTCTCCCACCACCGGATTGATGGAACGGACTTCATCCATCCCACGTTGCTGGAGCATCCACTCAACCATCGCATCAGCAGCTTGCCAAACACAAAGTGTGCAGGTGAGCAAGATTGGAGTTTCGATCTCGCCCAGTTCACGAACCTGTGTGACGCCTAGCAGCTTTCCAAATCCATTTCCCACATGGATAGCTGCGGGCACTCGTGAGCTGTAGAGGTTGTCACTATGAGGCAGGATGGCCGTAATGCCTGTCAGCACATTGGGTGGTGAGATGATAGTTCTATGGCCAACTTTTACACCCTCAACGTCAGTTATCGCATTCAAGCGACCAGGCTCAAATATTCCAATTTCCAGCCCAACTTCACGTGCCCTTGGACGCTCTGCTTGGCTAAGAGCCATGTTCGGTAGACAGCCAAATAGGATGGCAGCTACGGCTACGCGACCTGCCATGTGATTCATACGCTCACCGTGTCAAATACCATAAGGCTGAGCAAAAGTGGGTGGTATAGTAGTGAGCTGAAGAAAACTCCGCGGGCTGCATTATCTGTCATATTCCAACCCGCTGTAGCAGACACCAAAAGGAATCCTGTAGAAAGAATGAAGGCACCGGTAGCGTACCAGGTACCTGTGTAACCCAAGAAGGTTGGAGACAGCGACGCTGGAAGGAGGACAGCCGTTGCTAGCACCATGTGCAAGCCAATCACGTGCCCGCCACCTTCCGGAATAAGCTTGAACCCAACTTTGGCATAGTCGTCTCTGAGCATCCACGCTAAACCAAGTACGTGCGGCAACTGCCAGAGGTAAGCAATCCCAAAAAGAGCTAGTCCGGCTGGTTCGAAAGCTCGAGTTGCCGCGGTCCAGCCAATTAAGGTTGGAAGGGCTCCTGGGACTGCCCCAGCTAATGTTGCGATGTAGGACTGTCTCTTGAGTGGCGTGTAGATTGTGAGGTATGCGATTGCTGAAGCTGCAGCGATGGCGGCTGGACGTAAGCCACTGCTAAGGGCCAGATAGATAATCCCTCCTACAAGCAGCACAGTCGCGGCTGCTAGACCTTGAACCGGACTGAGGCGGCCGGAGGGGAGTGGCCGACCCTTAGTACGCGTCATTAATGCGTCAAAGTCCCGCTCCACGTACTGGTTCAAGGCAAGTGCGCCAGCTGTTGCGATTCCCGTGCCTAGGACGATATGGAGAATTGCAGCGAAGTCGATGCTGCCCCGAGAGCCTACGAATGCGCTCGTGCCTGCGGTGATCATCACATATCCAGTGATGCCTGGCTTAGTGAGCTCGTACAAGGGCTTCAGGAGGGCGAACCAGGAGGGTAGGGTCACTGCTAGAGATTGCAAAGGATGCATGGAGTCCACTCGAAGCATCCCTCTTCTCCATGGGAGTACAATTCCAACTTGAGTAGTGGAGCCTTAGCTAAGGGTGAAACCCAAGTCCGTGAGACACAGTACGTCATTACCCCTCGGCACTACAACCAGCTAGCTTGGCTTGAGTTCCTATCACCATGGCATCTGTTCGGGTTAGTAGGAGTGGAGCCACGGACTCTGCAAGGCAGCGGACTATAGCAGTGGCGCTGGACCAGCGGTACTGGTTCAGTGCTAGCCCCTGATACGGCAGAGTGGTTTGCCGAAACACACCGGACCAACGTCTGGTAGTAATAGGGTGAAGAGAGGGGCGATGGCTGAGATTCGAGAATCTACTGCAGAGGAAAGGCGACACCGGGACCAAAAGTTCTGGGTTAGCGGCGCACTCATTTCCCTTATCATCCACGGATCACTCTTTTTCCTGTGGTCTGGGAGCGTGATCCCTGACTCTCCATTCTCAGCTCCGGGGCCAAGAGCAGGTGACAATCTTGCGACTACCGGCTCGATACAAGCGATTAATGTGAGTGTCCTACAGCCTGTGCCGATAGTGCCTCCGCCTGTCCCAACGCCGTTAGCCGTTGAACTCGACAACGTCAATTTTGAAGATCGGCTGCTAGTTGATCAATTTTCCATGCTAGGTGAAAGGCCTGGACTCACAGGTATCCCAGGGCTTGATTTGGGACTCGGCCAAGGGGACGCTGGTACTGCTGACAACGGATTGTTTACGCTCCAGCCAGCTTCTCCTCGTAATATGATCATTCCACCTAGAAACCGTGATCTGCGGGATACAGAGGTTCAGGTCTGGGTATTCGTTGATGAAAACGGTCTGGTAGTTTCGGATTCCACCCGTCTCGATCCACCTACAAGAGATAGTAGCTTTAATCAGCGCTTGATCCGAGAAGCATCGGATTGGGTCTTCCAGCCCGCCCAGCAAGAGGGCAAGGCGGTATCCTCTTGGTTCCCGTACCGAATTCGCATGTGAGTGATGCCGACCAAAGCTGATCAACAGGTATGGTACAAGGAGGCTATGAAACTCCGTGCCGCCAAACCCGAACACGTGCTCTTCTTGTGTGTAGCCAATTCTGCTCGCAGCCAGTTAGCTGAGAGTATCGCGAGGAGCCTTGCACCTTCGACAGTACGTATTTCTTCAGCAGGGTCATCACCAGAGTCACTGCGGACTCAAGCAGTCGAAGTGATGCAGGAGATTGGGTTTGATATCTCAGAGTACCGATCTAAATCGGTAGATGAAGTTGAGCGGCCTGTCGATGCGGTGATTACCCTTTGCGCGGAGGAGGCTTGTCCGGTTTGGCTAGAGGAGGCTGTTCGCCTCCATTGGCCTATACCAGACCCAGCGATGGTAGGCGGATCTAGAAAAGAGCAGATGGATGCTTTCCGCGATGCCCGCGACGAACTTTCTAGGCGACTCAGCGTACTCTTTGGAGTTTGATTTTCCCGAAATGACTAAGATGGTCGCCGCGATTAAGCGTATCCTTTGGGTTGATGATGAGGTTGATTTACTTAGGCCGCATTTGCTTTTCCTGCAGGATCGTGGCTATCACGTGGACGCGACTACGAACGGTGACGATGCCTTAGCACTCCTTAGGGAACACCCCTATGACCTAGTCCTGCTCGATGAGCAGATGCCAGGCCGGTCTGGGCTAGAGGTTCTCGAGATTCTTGGTCGGGAGGACCCTCTCCAGCCGGTCATCATGATCTCCAAATCAGAAGAAGACCGCACCATGACAGAGGCGATCGGCCGGCACGTTCGTGACTACTTGGTCAAGCCAACCAGCCCTCGTCAAGTGCTTTCAGTCGTAACACGCGTCCTCGAAGGTTCGTCGATCCAACAACAGCAAGCCGCTCAAGACTTTTCGGCTTGCTTCAATGAGTTGTCACGGAGTTGTCGTGAGGCAGACACACCAGAAGAATTTGCCGAAGCCTACATAGAGACTGTCGACTGGCAGCTTAGGCTAGAGGACGCGGGTGAGGGAGGCCTGCTTGAGTCTGTTACAGGTCTTGCCGTTGATCTGCGCCGCGACTTTGGCAAGTGGGTCAGGACAGAGTACTCTGGCTGGGTATCGGATTCTAAAGATCGTCCACGGCTATCGGTAGATCTGGTGCGTGAGTTTTTATTACCATGCCTAGGGACCGACCCGACCTACTTTGTGGTGCTTGATTGCATGAGGCTGGATCAATGGCGGGCGATAGTTCCGGTTCTATCGAGGTACTTCGAGATAGAAAGTAGTTGGCACTACTCAATTCTTCCGACGGCAACGCCGTATGCGCGTAATGCCATTTTCAGTGGACTTTATCCCGACGAAATCGCTGAACAGCATCCGGATTGGTGGAATGCTTCAGATGACGAAAAGAGCCTCAATGCTTTCGAGGACGAGTTACTTCGTAACCAACTGAAACGACTTACAGGTCACGATGTACCGGTCCACTATGAGAAAATTTTTTCTGATCGCCAGGGAGACCAAGTACATGCGCGAGTGAATTCAGCACTCCACGAGCCAGGCTCGGTCATCGCCCTAGTCTTCAATTTCGTGGATTTAATGACGCACGGGAGGTCGGAATCACCAATCCTCATGGAGGTGGCACGCGATGAGTCTGCATTGCGAGATCTCACGCGCTCATGGTTCGAGCGGTCGACCGCGTTAGAGGTCCTTAAAGTGGCTGCAGATAAGGGACACAGAGTCATTTTGACCACGGATCATGGATCCATCCTCTGCCATAACCCAGCGACGGTCTATGCTCAGCGTGGCACAACGAGCAACCTGAGGTACAAGTTTGGAAAGAATCTTAAGGCTGAGTCGCCTAGGACGGCCTTAAGCACGCTTAACGAGAAGGACTTGCGCCTACCTGCAGCAGGGATGGGAACGAATTATCTGGTGGCACTTGAGGATTATTTTTTCGTCTATCCGACAAAGTTGCGGGAGTACCAAGCCCGCTACCGGAATTCTTTTCTTCATGGTGGGATTAGCCCTGAGGAGATGATTGTTCCTGTAGCAAGACTGAATCCTAAGCGGTAGGCGCAGGCCGTGGTGCCTCTCTACAAAAGGATCCTCTCTTACCTGGCGCCGCACTCGAGACTCATTTTTGTTGCTATTGTCGCAACTGCGATCTTCGCGGTCCTCGATGCGACAGTCTATGTGCTCCTTATCCCATTCATGGAGACACTATTTGTCCGTGGTTTGACGGCGAGCACACCTGTGGATAGCGGAATGGCCCGGCTTCTGGATGCAACGGTTTACCGTTGGGTGGATGTCGGCGGAAATCCCCTCTCCGCAATTGGGAGCATAATCGTCTTAATTCTCCTCGTCTTTGCGGCAAAAAACCTATTTCACTTTTTACGAGTCTATCTCTTGGCTCGTGCTGAACAGGGGTTCAATCGCGATGTGCGAAATTCGGTCTACTCCCGCCTTGTAGATCTAGATTTAGGATTTTTTGGCCGTGTTCGGACTGGACAGATAGTTAGTCGACTGACCACGGAAGTAGAGCAGGTGAGGACTCTAGTGATTTCTGAGTTCTCAAGCGTAGTGTCGGCTATGCTTGAATTCTCCGCGGCCCTCGTAGCGATGCTACTGATCTCTTGGAAACTTACGACAGCTGCTTTTCTAGTGATTCCTGCAGCTATGGTCTTCTGGGGGCCACTCGTCAAAGTGCTGCGTAGAAGGGATCGTAGGGTTCAGCACCTGGGAGGTGAGGTTAACGCGCACATATTAGAGACACTTTCAGGGATACGACTTGTAAAGTCTGCATCTGCCGAGTCCCGAGAGCGCGAGCGATTTGAGAAACTCACCGGAGACTATTTTTATCAATTCATGCGCGCGGAATTTACACGGGCCTTAGCTGCACCGGTTACTGAGATGCTAGCCGCGACTGGCACCGTCGTTCTCCTATGGTATGGGGCTCGCCTCGTTATTGAGGGTGACGTTACTGGGGCTCAATTCGTTGGCTTCTTAGGGCTTTCTATGAAATTGTACTCGCCCGTAAAGAGGATCGCTAAGTTTCCCGCGACGGCGCAGCCAGGGCTAGTAGCTGCGGAGCGGATATTCGAGTTCTTAGACGCGCCAGTTGAAATTCGTGACTCTCCGGAGGCAGCAAGTCTGAAGAGTATCGAGCGCGAGATCTCCTTTGAAAACGTATCCTTCTCTTACCGTGACGGTGACCCTGCCATTGACCGTGTATCATTCTGCGTGCCCAAGGCTTCGATGCTCGCGCTCGTGGGCCCAAGCGGTTCGGGTAAGAGCACGATTGTTGACCTTTTGGGTCGTTTTTTTGAGGTGGCGGATGGCAGGATTACCATCGACGGGATTGATATCCGGTCAATTCGACTCGCTGACCTCAGAGCGCTGATAGGCATTGTTTCCCAGGAAACGGTGCTATTTCATGACACGGTCTTTGCAAATATCGCTTATGGGAGTACCGACACGGAGCAGAGATCCATAGAGGCGGCTGCCAGGGCAGCACACGCGCATGAGTTCATATGTGGGCTCCCAAATGGGTACAAAACATTCGTTGGAGAGCGAGGATTTCAGCTGTCTGGTGGACAGCGCCAGCGTATTGCCATCGCGCGCGCGCTGCTACGCGACCCACCGATACTCATCCTCGACGAGGCCACCAGCGCCCTAGACACTGGGTCGGAACGAGTCATTCAAGGTGCTATCAAGAAACTTGTTGACGGGCGAACAGTGTTTGTCATAGCCCATCGACTATCAACGGTACAGAGCGCAGATCAGATCTTGGTAATGGATAAGGGTCGGATCGTCGGACGAGGTACGCATGCATCCCTTGTCGCCGAAAGTGGTTTATATCGGCAGCTATATGAGCTGCAGTTTCAAGACACTGGAATATCTGGAAACCTTTGAATCTCTTGGCGCTCAAACAGCAGTTCGAATATCTGGGGTTCCGTTTGGTACGTGCAGTTTGCACTCTCCTTCCTGAGCCACTTGCTACTCGAATGGGGGCTACTCTCGGTCTCCTAGCCGGCAGCCTCCTTCGATTCCGTCGCGTTGATGTAGACCGGCATCTAGAGTGGTGTTTCCCGGAGCGAACATTGGCATGGCGTAGACAGGTCGCACGGGCAAGCTACGCGCACCTAGGGCGTGAAGGAGTGGTATTGTTTCGTTCTAGGGGGTGGTCTGCCAATCAGATTCTAGAGCGCACTCGAGTCGTTGGATTTGAACTCTTTCAGCGAGCTGCAGACTCTGGAGATGGTGTAGTTCTTCTGACAGGACATCTTGGTAGTTGGGATATTGGTGGGGCATCAATCGCAGCTCGTGGCGTGCCGTTAGATGTTGTAGCTAAGGGCATGACAAATCGACGGTTTGAAAAGGACTTATTTCAAGCGCGTGAGCGTATAGGAATGCACGTGATTGAGGCGGGCAACGCGTCGGCCCAGGCCTTTCGGTCACTTAGGAGAGGTCGCGTGGTTGCCTTATTGGGAGACCAGAGTGCACACCGGGGAGGAGTTCCGGTCTCCTTCTTTGGCAGACTGGCCTCTACGCATCGGGGTCCAGCTCTATTTCCCATTCGTTCTGGAGCATCAGTTTTTGTTGCCTTTGCGGTTCGTGATCAGGGCTGGAAGCATCGATATACAGTCACATTCCACCATCTTCCATTTGTTTCTACAGGCGACCTAAATCAAGACGTGCCGTTGCTGCTCAGCGAGTATAGTACACTTTTGGAGGCAGCTGTTCGGGCGACCCCAGAGCAATACTTGTGGCAGCACCGGCGTTGGAAGGTGCCGATACAAGAGGAACAGGGGTCCGAGCAGTAGGTTATTAAGGGCCTGATGCCGAGTAATTAGATGGGCGAAAGCCGGCAACTCACTTGGAGAATACTCTTCTTACGCCGTGATCTACATCTGCATACCAACCCATAATGAAGCCTCCACAATCGGTGTGCTTCTTTGGAAGGTGCGTAAGGTTCTTAGCGACTTTGGTCGACCATTTTACGTTGTGGTCTACGATGACGCCTCTACCGACGACACTGCAGAGGTGCTTCAGCGCTATAAGTGGGCGCTTCCACTTACAACCTTACGATCTGAAAAGCAGATTGGATATGGCCGATCTGTCGAAACACTCTTACGGCATGTGCAGAATCAATCACCTTACCCTAAGAGAGACTGTGCTGTCATCATGCAGGCAGACTTCACAGAGAATCCCGAGGGTGTAGTGTCGCTCGTGAAGGCATTAGAAGGTGGTGCAGATATAGTGGCAGGCAAGGTGCATAACGACGGGGGAGTTCAGCCTCGGGTCATCCACACGGTTCGTCGCGTTGCAGCTAGAATTCTAAGAAGTATCTCCAGCGGAATTCAGATATCAGACCCAGCGTACGGGTTGCGAGCCTACCGTGTGATCGTGCTCAAGAAAGCGTTTCGTGATCGGCCGCCCAACAAGCCATTAATACACTCTGATGGTTGGGCCGCTAATGTTGAACTGATCAAGCAGCTTGCCCCTCACGCTCGCCGTATAACTGAGGTTCCTGTTGAGCTTCGCTATGATTTACAGGTACGTCCATCACGGTTTCGCCCGCTGAAGACTCTCTTGTCGTTGATCAGGCAGCGTGGTGTTAGCACAGCTACCACTGCTGAAAAGGAATCATGATCAGGTTTGGGTGCATGGTGCTCAGCATTCTAGTGCTCACAGCGCCCTTGTTAGGGCAGAATTCAGGATGGATCCCTGAAATGGTTCCGACGGATCCAACGGCTGCCCCGGCCCCTTGGGGGCCTGGAGAGCACCTCGTCTACAACGTCAAGTTAGGGTGGTTTGGTGTAGGATCAGGTGCACTATCTGTTGAAGGGCTTGACGATGTCCGAGGGAATCGAACCTACCGCGCTGTCATGGCCATCAATGGTGGCTTTATGGGTTTCAGCCTAAACGATCGGTACACCACTTGGTTTGACGTCCAGACGTTGCAGAGTTGGAGATTCGTCCGGAAGTACGGCGGCACATACACGAGTCAAAGGCACTACGAGTTCTACCCTGAGCGTGATATGTGGGATCGTGAGGACAACGATGAGACTGGACCTATGCCGACGAAGAGCCCGTTTGATGATATCTCCTTTTTGTATTTTATCCGCACGCTCCCTCTTGAGGTTGGTGATACTTATACATTCGATCGCTACTTCAAGGATACAGGCAATCCTGTCATAATCGAGGTGGTTCGGAGGGACTCCCTAGAGACCGAGGCTGGAGTATTCGGCACTATAGTTGTGCGACCGTCATTCCAGAGTGAGGGGTTGTTCTCCGAAGACGGTGAGGCGGAATTGCATTTTTCAGATGACGAGCGCCGTGTCCTAGTCTACATGAAGGTCGACTTGCCCCTATTCCCTGGGGGGATCTCACTGCATCTGAATTCGATCCAAGAAGGGTTCCCTGTTAATCCAGACTCGCGGGCCAAGGTTTTAGCAACACAAGAGCTATATGGTCTGGCTGGTTCGCCTGGACGTTGAGATCGAACCAACCTGACAGAGACCTTTATCAGAGGCTAATTGTCTTGGGTCAGTTGGAATCTGGCCTGAACTTCAGAGACGATCTTGTCGTTCCTGGTTAGTAACTGGCTTACTCATCGTGAAGTCAGAAGAAAGACTGCGTGGCTTCTTGTCATCCCATTTCTGGTCTTTGCTCGCCCAGTGACAGTATTTTTTTTGGTCGGTTCATTCTTGACGCTATTAGGGTTGGTTCTGAGGGGGTGGTCAGCGGGCACTATTAATAAGGCAGAGACTCTCACAACTACCGGACCATACGCCTACACCCAAAACCCACTTTACTTGGGAAGCTTCTTGATAGGGACGGGGTTATCGCTTGCGGGGGGCAACCTTATATGGCTGTTGCTATTCCTCATCTACTTCGTAGCCACGCACACAGTTGCGATTTTCAGGGAACAAGCCGAACTAACCGAGCGTTTTTGCCAGAAGTATCTGGAATACCAGAATCAAGTGCCCGTTTTCCTACCTATGCTCTCACCCTACGGCTCTCATTCGCCGGATGACGATTCTGGGTTTGAGTGGGCTCGGTACCTTAGGAACCGGGAGTGGGAGGCCCTGCTAGGAGCGACAGCTGCCGTAGCGGTACTTCTTATGAAACTCATTTAGGGTCGTACTTGCTCAGTGAGAGTGACACCTTGTCCATCACCTGTTCAACAGTGATGCGCTTCATGCCGTCTCGATAGGTTGGAGTGGGTGGGTAGTTCTCACCTTCGTATTCTGCATAGCCATCTACGATGAGGTCCTCGAAGGCGCGGTATGGTCCCGAGCGTTTTGGATTCGTGTACCCAAACAGGCTCACAACCGGGGTTCCCAGTGCGCGAGCGATATGGAGTGGTCCCGTATCCGGCGTGATTAAGAGGGTGCTGGCTTC